>Ga0181348_1000071_pt1 | contig 33857 bp, 26 predicted proteins | sample Su13VDMM110DN_FD_130092 | JGI IMG/M metagenome (GOLD analysis project Ga0181348, IMG submission 130092) | Freshwater viral communities from Lake Michigan, USA - Su13.VD.MM110.D.N | ecosystem: Environmental > Aquatic > Freshwater > Lake | place: USA: Michigan | collected 2013-07-16
GTATCTTCTGTTGCAGTTCCAGCAATGCAGTTGCCCTGCGTTATGTGTATTCTGCTTTCCGTTGGAAGTGGTTCGTCTAGTAAAAAAGAAAGCGTATAATCTAAAGCGTTGCTAGAGGCAATTAAGATCACGCTAGCGCTTGAGCCGAAAGCGAAAATCTCGGCCTCGATAGATGTTGGGGCCCACGATACTGTTACGTTGACATTACTCATGTATTTACTGTCGTAGTAGCTAAAACGGGAACCGGGTGCGGCAATGAAGTAGTGTCCACCATAATTCCCCACGGCGATGTCTGAATCTAGGATGGGTGGATTACGAGCGTCACAAAGTATAGAAAATTTAAAATAAGCTCTAAACGCAGATTTAGGGTCCGCCTCACCTCTTACTAAAGTTAGTACTGCGGGTGATATATTGTAACTTTTAGAATCATTTATTATAGCTCTAGCTGGATCAGCCGCTTCTTGTATTTTATAAGCGCCCACTTCAATCGCGTCTAAAAATGCGAAGCTGACGTATTTTTTCTTTAAAATATCAACCTTTAGATCAAATCTACCACCTTGAGTAAATACGGTGTCCCGAAGGTCTATAACTTTCGCCGAGATTCTAGCTTGGTATGCTACTGAGTTTGTAGCATCTAGATTACTCGTTGTTGAGTTTGCTTTTATAAATTTTGTAATCGGGATTTTTTCTTCATAAAGATCAGATGTAAATATTCCTTCCTCGTCAGCAGAACTCCCCCACGAGCGATTTTTTAGATTTTTACTATTAAACCATCTATCAGAAACGTAGATTACTAAAACGCTCGCGTCTCTATAGTCTATCATTTGGAGAGGTTGAATAAAGCCTCTAGAATCTCGCTTGACAACAAAGGATAAAGTTCCATCCTGATTAAAGTATTGATCCGTGACGCAAAAGGTTGCTTCCGAATTGTCTGCACCTAGAATAGGTAGTGTAGCGTAATTATCTGCAAGCTCATCGGATAATTTATACTCTGGTTTTTGAGATTCTTTTGGGTTATACACACTGAAAAATGAATTTTTCTTTTTAGGGTCTGCGTTGTCCCCATCCGGGATGGACGCCTTGCCTTGACTTAATCTAAAAGATGGAGTGCATATAGTTTGAGCAGGTTTTGGATTTCTTACCTCTATAATGTCATAACCCTTATTTATGTTAGGCAGATCTTTAGAGTTTGAAGACCAATTGTTGCCAACAATCTTTTCCTTACCAGTGATGAAGTATCCTACTGAACTGCAATTGTTTCTACTAACAGCCTCAACGACAACGTCGTAATTTCTAAATGGGCCGCTATTACCAATAAAATGATCTCCCGAAAATTGAGCATAAAACGTCTTATTATTGCCTGCTAATTGTGTAGCTGTGGGGAATTTGTAACTGGAATTGGACACTACGGGGTATTGTCCACTCTCCCTGTTAAAGCTAGAGTCTCTAACTCTACCTCCTGTATTTAATGCAAATGGGATGGTTATTTCATTCGCGGCTTTATCTCCACCGAGAGCCTGCGCCCCCGCACCGTGTCCTGTGATTTCAAAATAAATATATTTTGAAGGCAGGTTCGTTGGACTTGGCTCTCTAGCTGTCAGTCTGAATGAGACTCCTTGATCTTCTATCGAAACGCTTTCCTCGTTGCCTTCTGGGAGAGGTATTCCAAATTGCCAGGTTAGAGATGGCTCTTTAGCCAAAATAAGCGCTTCATTAGTATAATTACTTATGTATCCTGGACCTTTTAATAACTTTTTAGCCGCGTAGTCAATCCCGACGTTTCCAGATAGCATATCAATGAGCCTTTGACCTTCAGAAATGTATGGCAACCCACCTCCAGAGGCTTGAGCGTAAAATAGCTGGTCTGTAGGAATGAGGCTATTAACGCTAAAGTAGGTTATAAGATCTTGTATATTAGCTGTTGTTATAGATCCGCTAGCAGGACTAGCGGACACGAGTCCTTTTTTATTTGTAGAGTATGCTCTAAAATAGTAAGTACTATTCGACTCTGGGATAAAAGATCTCTTTTCCGTAACTTGGTTCTTAAGCACGGATTGCACTAAGAAATTATCTATTAAATACTTATTATTTGGGGGCTTATTTGAGACCGTTAAAGACTGAGCTTCTGTAAAATCTGAAGCGGTCCACACTCCGTCTTTAGCGTAAACTGTGTATCCGACTAGTCTTTCAACGTTCGATGGAGGCTCTATAAAGTATGAAATTTTATTAATTTGCATTTCGCCTTTTAGCATCAATGAGTCGTTCTCTAATGTTATAGAGAGTGGGGCGGATGGAGCTAACGTGGAGTCTTCCGACAAGGGTACTCCGCTATCTATCAGATCGTATTTTTTACCATTATATTCTAAAGCCATAATCCCATACTCCGTGGGGCTCTCTTCTTTTATATTGATTATCCTGAATTGTTTTGGAGGGTTCGAATCAATTGGGTCGTCGCATGTTATAGAAAACACGTTTCTGCCTGAAATGAGATAGTTGGTCTCATCGAACGATGAATTAAAATATATCTTAGTCTTCTCTTCCCCTTCCTCACCAGTAATGTAATTAACAGAATCGTTTGTAAATATTTTATTTTGAATGTGAGGTCTTCTTATGTCTGGTATGTCAGTAGATCTAAACCCGCTCGTTATCCCTGTCGTAATAAAACTGGGATCAAGATTGAACGTTGGAGTTATTAAGGATAAAACATAATTCACTCCTCCAGAGAAGTGTATTCTAGCGTCTAAAGTTACTGAAGAAACGTTTTGAGCTCCTGAATTTCTTAAATCAAAAATTTTACCACCTAAGCGTTTAGAAGATCTACTTCTATCTTGAACGTTAATTACGTCGCCAGGCTTTAGAAGCATTCCCTCTAGGCCGGCTGTGAAGGATACAGTTTCTGTTTCAGTGTTTTCCGTCTGCTTCATCCATTCCGCATATCTAAGGGCGTAGGATTTCTTCACGCATCCGAACGCACTTATTTGTTTTTCAACTACCCCGTTTCTTTTTATGGAAAGCGAGTCTTCTAGATACTCGATAGCAGGTTCGTAAAAATTATTTTTATCATTAAATCTTACAAGAAATACGTTTCCGCGACTTTGGCTAGATGACCCTTGATAGGAAAATCCTCCATCCTTAATATTTGAATTAGAGAAAGTGTAAATTGGGTCTTTCTCAGAATCGTACGTGGAAAAAATACTTCCGGCCATGAAGTAAGTTAACCCACGGAAAACGGAGCTAAAATTTTTCAAAGCGTCGAAAGCCTCCGACCTTTCTGTAATGTAAGCGTTTATTACGTAACGAGCTTCTGCGCCGCCTTCGCCGTCAGAAACCATTACGTCGCAATATTTAGCAAGCTCGTAGAGGCTCCATTTGTCGATATCTTCTTCTTTTATGTATTTACCTAACCCATATCTCCTACTAGTCAATAAATCATAATAGCACCAAGCTGGATTGTCAGTCCAATATTTATCATCTTTAAAAGTCCCATCCCAGTCTCCATCGTACGTTTTTAATATAGGGTCATAGTTGGTTGGGATCTTAACTTTTAATAGTCTGACGTCGTAAGTCCTTTTAGGGATGTTTGAAAAGAAGTCCGCGACGAATTTCGAAGAAACGATCGCCGAGTTGGGATAGGTAAATTTTTGAGAGTAAATCTCAACTATGCTATCGATTGTGGATCTGTTGTTTTTTGCCCTTACTGTAGCGTCAGGAGTAACTCTCGTAACTTTAATTTCGAATCCTTGAAAGTCTGGATTTTCTAGGTCTTGTACGGTTTTATAAAATGGGAATCTATACTCATAGATGAATCCGTTTGTTAGCTTTGCCACTATAGTAAACCTATATGGAAGGCTGAATCTTTCCGGAGTTCTGTTCGCGAAGACTCTCCTAAAAGAAACTTCGAAGCCCAATTGTATTGGAATTGTATCTCCGGATCCTTCTCCGGGATTAACCGGTTCAAATCTTTTACTTGCATCATTTATAGTCTCAAACGCTCCATCCAACCTAATGAGGAGCTTTATTGCGTCGCAAGACCTGTTTAAAATTTTGTAAAATTTAGAAAAATAATACGCTTGTTTTTCTTCGTTTGGGGACCCTGTTCTCGTATTTGGCCCTCTTATTCTTTCTCCTATTCTTCTTACTACTTGCAAAGGGTGAGAAGTTATATCTTCAATCCCAATCCCTGGGTTGGGTAGCCCTGGGGTAAAGTTGATGTCCACTTGCTGGAAGTTGAATTTGCCTTCTTGGTCAATAACTGGAGTTTGATTATAATAGACTGATTGTAGATACGTATACTCTTTGTTATTTAAATTAACACTTTGATTAGTCTTGAAAGATGATGAGGCGTACCCTATTTGGCCTAGGGGTTTTGGAACAAAAGTATATTCTCCAGAAGATAAGCCCTCTATTTCCCCCTCCCCTACTAAGTCAAGAGTCTTAATTTCGGTAACGGATACAGCTCTTTTAACTCCTCCTAATCTAGAATCTTGACCGGCCAATTTATAATAGGCTGCATCTGCATCGGAGAAGGTTCGAAAATTGGAGGGCGACGCATATGTATCATTCGCGCTAACAAGCTCATGCGCCCCTCTGAAGACCTCCTTTGCGGAAGGGTCGTTAGATGACTCTGCGGGAATTATACTTACGCGCGGAGTTTGTATATATGGATCAGTAGAAGGAATACCCACGTAATACCCTTCTAGCTTAGCAAACATATCAAGCTCTTCTTGAGAAAATAAAGACTCTTTTCCCTCTGGGATATATCCTATGTATAACGCTCCCTCTGGAGTATCGTAAGGTTCGTGCGGAGTCGGAGGGGACGGAGCCTTTCCTCTTGCTCCTGCAATTGAAATTAATTTATTTAACTTTTTCATATTATGAAGAGAGAATACTTACTCTTCCGTCTTTGTATTTAACTTCGTACGTTGCCGTGATAGAAACCCCTCCTACAATTAATCTCCCATACCCGACTGGAACCGGTCCGCCTTCACCCACTGTACCTTCTGGTCCGTCGAAAAGAAAAGATTGACCGAAAGATTTTTTTGCTCCAGGATCTTTAAAGTCTGCAAATTTAGGAGGCTCTGCTAGAAGATTAGATACTCCAGCGGCTACTAGTCCAATGCCCGCCAGGATAAACGTCGTCGCAGTCTGAGCTCCGGTCATTCCTAAAAGTCCAGCTCCCCCAATTGCGCCAATCCCTGTAGCTATCAATATAACTCCAACGATAATAATAAAAATAGACATAAAGTCGCCAGATCCTTTAACCATAGGAATGACATCGATCGTTTTCAAATTTCCATTTTGCATGAAAAGCTCAGATTCAGAGGCCTTCTCTAGGGAATCTATCTTGGAATGGCTACTTGCCAGTTCTTTCCCGTTTACAAGAACTCTATAGTCGGCATTTAGATTCTCTTTATCTTCTAAAAAGAACTTTGTGAATTTTCTACCAGATAAGCTATCCACGGCGCGAAAAGCCTCTTTTATGCTAGAGATTTTAACGTTGAACTCTCTACCCATAAATTTGCCAAATTTGCCATGAAATTTTATAGTCGTTAGTCCTTCTTTCATAATAGAGATTTGTGTCTTAAGTAAATTACGCTTAAAGAATTCTCGTCTAAAACTTTATCTATAGGCTCGCAAACGGAGACTTTTCTTCGGACAGTCAGGAACGTGTTGTCGGTGTTAAATACTCCGCAATGAATGCGGGATTCTGGGAGGAAATCTTTTAGTTTGCTTAAAAAAGAGTCGTGCATTTTGGGAGCTTTAACTTGAACGAATTCCTTTAAGAGAGCTTCTAGGACGGACTCTTTTTCCGTAGCTTTTGTAAAGGCTCTATATAAACTAAGGCATGGGGAGCATAGCAACTTATTATACAATGTCATATGCTCAGATTTTTTGAGATATTCTATGGTCAAACCAAGGGTCTCCTCGTAATACTCTTCGACTAAACTCGTGCATGTAAAAACTGGAGGAAAGTATGGCCTGCCAATAAGCGGCAGTTTTTTGTTTGTTGGGTTATAAAGCTTAAAGTCGTCTAGAATAACATTATATAACACGAAAGGGATTTTTATTTTTTCCGACACAGCTAAATCTTCTGAAGAGAAATTTTCACATCCGTCTCGCGTGTGTGAATGATATACTACAATTATTTTTTCATACTCTTTGACTTCGTCGAATATTGAATTATCAATTAGGAACTTTTTCTCTGAATTAAAAATGTTTTTAGATTTTAATACCTTTTGTCCAGAGTCTGTATCTATGACGATGCCGCAGCTTTCTATTGGAAATACTTCCAAAGAGTGCTCTTTTATAATCCGTTTGGATTCTGATGTTAGTTTATCCAGCATATCTGTAACATTTTGCATGAGCTCGATTATCTAGAAAATATTTATCAAATAAAGCAAATCCATTTTTATTTTTATGTAAGAAGAAGTTTTCAAAATAAATCATGGCGTGGATGATGTTTAATCTTTTGAAAAAAACAACGTCTTCATTTTTGAGCGTGGAATACTCAACTTCTTTAAAATGAGCCTCCGACATACAACTACAGATTAGCTCGTCAGAGAGACTATTAAACTCTATGTTTTCTGGAGAAAGTTCTACTAAGGCTTTAGTTTTGTCTGATATAAATTCGTCGAACTTTATTTTGAGTTTTTCTTCGAAATATATTTTTACAAATTTAAGACAGTTCATATCGTTTGAGCTATACTTTTTCATATCAAAGCTCTCCATTAATAAATTAAAGGCGTCCCCTTTTATTGAGTAAACTATTAATGGTAACGAATACTGCTCTTGATAAAATTTATCCGCAGGGGAGAAGTCTTCCGATCCGTTTGGGTGAGAATGAAAGACGAACCTGGCTCCGTTGTTTATGTTTTTTAAAAAATCTTCTGGACTTATAACAAATTGACTTTCTGGGCTATTTGATTTATTATCACATAGAACAACTTCATCATTACTTAAAACAAAACCGCAACACTCTTTAGAAGAGTCTTTTAAGGCATATTCCTTTATTTGTTTTTTGATTTTATCTTTAATCATATTAAGCAGATGCAGCCTTCCTTACCGCAGCAAAGCCCCCAAAAGGTAGACCTTTCTTTTGATTGAATCTTAGTTTGCACCCACGAATACTTTTGTCGCACTGGTCTGCCCCCCAATAAGAAGAGTTGGGAGGTGCGACGTTTGTATGCTCTGCCTTGCATACAAAATAATATCTTATATCATCTTTAACAATAAAAATGTATTGTCCAACGAGGTACTTAGAATTTTTGGTCCATAAGCCTTTATTGCTAAGTTTTATCTTATCGGGGAGGTAGGACTCCGTTGCTTCTGGAATCTTTTCGAATCGCATATTGTTTGCATCAGCGACTGGTTTGGCGTCGGGGTGTATTGCGGCGCTAGGAGGTCCGGAGCTTGTAAAGCCATGTGTGTTCTTTTTTAGATTCGTGTCGTAGCAGCAACCTTCTCCTCTATACTGCCAGACACATTTATCTTGTAAAACGATCCTGTTTGGGAGCCCCGTGTTATCTATATCAAGAGTTGAAGCTAGTTCAAACTCTAAATAAGTTTCTGTTTCGGCTGTTTTTCTAAAAAAATAAAAAATATCTAATCTTAATATCGCTTTTGGATTTTCCTCGTGATTGAGAATCTGACTCAATAACTCTTTGGAATTTTCCTTGTCAATGAATTTAGTAAAAGTTCTTCTTCTAATAAGCTTGCCTTTTGTAAGATCTCCTAGTTCTAAAATTTTAGCTTTTAATAAAGCCATCGCTTGTGAAGCTCTGGCGTTTGCTGTGATGGACAGTTTTGGCCTAGGCATTGACCCTTTAGTAGTATATTCTATATCTTGTATAATTATCGGGGCTGCGTGATAAGCTTTTCCCTGAAAAAGGATTGTTTTCGTGGTGAAATTTAAACAGTTATGAAATCGGAAAACTCTTTCTGAATCTGCTGAGCTAGCGGGGGTGTTGAATATTTTAGTTGCTAAAAGAAGATTATCGAACAAGATATCTTCTAGGTCTATTTCAAAAAAGTCAATAATTCCAGCGGGGTTCGTCTTGGGAAGCTCTGCATTTATTATCTTAGAGTTAGTTTTAGCTTGCTCTACGGTAATTGCCCGGTTGTCATTGTAAATAGGCATTTAGAATGGGACTTGCTCAAAAGTCGTAGTTATGTCATTGTTATCAAAAAAAACTATCGTATGAACCCAGCTTCTGCAAACGAAGTTCCTTAATAATGCGTACGGCTCCGGAGGTGTGAATAGGAAAGATTCTACGGCAGCTCTTTCTTTAAGGAAGTTGAGAATAGCAGCGGTCTCCATTGAGCTCCTTGAACTGAACGATATATTTAATTTTAATAAAGAGCTATTTATGCCGTCTTGGATTCTCTGTTCATATCCGTCTCCAAACTTAGTCAATCTAACCTTTGGCTCTACGCTAGTGCTTATGCCATAAGATGGGAGAAAGAAAAAATAAGGTCTCTCGATGGAGTTTGTTTCACTTAGGGTACTTCCAAATGGATCTATAAGTCTTCCTCCCCAGAAATTTGTATCGTTTTTAGGAAGGTCCGTTCTTCCAGAGTGACTCGATAGAGCGTAATAGGTAAAATTATTGGATTTTACTATATCGTATTTTTGATAGGTCGCTCCAGAGACCCAGTCAAGCGTCTTTCTTAAAATGTTAATTGCCATGCCTTTATCCTTTCTGTATTTTACACGTTTTAAACTCCCTTTAATAATATAAATAAGTGTAAAAATATAAAATGTCTTTAGGAAAAATAACAAGGGAGGAGCAACACTTCTTTATAAATACCGGGCAGGTCTTCGGGGTTCAGAGTGTTCAAGCTACTATCAACTTGCCAACTTTGCCATTAAGGTATATAGGTTTCACAAGCGGGAGTTACGTGTCTAATGGTCCAAAGATTGCAGAGTTCACAATTAGCCAGTTTTTAATTACAGATGACGTATTCTTACAGTACACTGGGGACTTTGGCTTTGACGGGTACCTTTTGCGCTCAAGGACTGATTTTTCTAAAAATTACAGTTTTAAATCGGGATATTTGACAAATTATGCCGTAAAGTGCTCCGTCGGAGCCGCAATAGAGGTTTCAGCCACTATAAATGCCTATGTAGATGCTGGTAATTTAGATACGGTGGGCATTCCTAGTCAAATAACCGGTAGTAGTTCTTCGTTCCCGCTAAAAATAGCGGACCCGCGCTCTATTGAAATAAATATTGACGAGTTTAATACGAATAGAGTTACTTCTTTCGATATAGGGATAGCATGTAATAGATTTCCTATTTATATTTTAGGCTCTGGAGCACCTCTTGATATTAGAAGCCAATACCCATTTGACACTTCTGTAAAGTTTCAGTTTGAGGTAGACGACTATTCGGGGATAAAAATGTCCAACTTCCCATGCAATAGGGACGTTAGAAACCTAAGTATTCAAGTAAAAGACTTCGAATCAAGCGCGGTTATATCTAATTATGAGTTTAAAAACATGACAAAGATATCTGAAGCTTATTCTTCAAACGTAGAAGGAGTATCAACTATGTCAATAGAATATAGAGGTTTTATAAATAGATAAGTGTAAAAGGTTAATAAGGTAAAAGGATGATTTATTTTGATCAATGCGAAGTGTCAATAGCCGGAACTGGTATCATGGCTAATCAAGTGTCTTTGTCAAATTCTAACTCCTTAACCCCAATTAAGGTTATTGGTAAGCGTGGCGTATTGACACAGACCTTGACTAATGATATAACTTCTAATCTCCAGATAAGCTACTATCTTGAAACGGATAATGAGCCCAATTTCGCGATAGTCCAGGAAATAAAAGATTTTTTCTCGAAAGACGAAATTTATACACCAAGGACTGTAGTCGTCGGCGGAATAACCGGGCAATATTATTTAAATAAATATTCCATAAAAGCCACCCCCAATAATGTTCTTAACGCGACTGTGGATTACTTGGGGTATGGGGGAGTGTCTGGGGATTTTATTGAGAAAAATAATTCTATAGTATATAATAAAAGCAATGGAGAACAATTAGGCTTATATGTTTTTATTACAAGTACTGGGAATTTCGCGGCGAATAAGAGTTTAAGTTTTGATTACTCGTTCTCGTGTCAATGGCAGCCGATTTACACTATCGGACAAAGGCAGCCTAGAGAAGTTAAGCTTTTAGGGGCGTCAGAAGAGATTACTATAGAAAGAGAAAACTACCACAATCTAACATTCTCTGGAGACTCGGCCGCCATTGCGCTTTTTAATTCTAGCGAAAATGAAACAGTTAAAATTTATGGAATTAAATTTACTTGCGACCAAAATGTTACGAACGCTAAGGAGATTAGCCTTTCAGGGTTTAGGGTGAAGCAATCTGATGTATCAGTTTCTACTGACAGTTTCCTTTTATCAAAAGTCTCTTTCTCAAAATTTTATTAAAAAATGATTTATAGTTACAAAAATATAGACGTAAATCTGTCGAAGATGAGAGCTACTGGGGTGAGCGGGATCCCAGTCGTAACTAAATCTCAAGAATATTTTTGTCAAAGTTTAAACCTACAATCTTCTGCCGACTTAGACGCAAGTTATCTATTGCACGGTAAGTTTGTTGAGAGTTACGCTCCTAGAGGTGGAATTAATGGTGCTTTAAGAATATCTTATTATTTAACCGGGGAGGATTTGATCAGAGACTTCTTCTCAGACGATTTGTCTGATGTCTCTGGAAACGTTGGGGGTCTATTTTTTGAAAAAGGTAAGGTCTCATCTTACTCTATAAGCGCTAGGCCTAATTCGCCAATTCTTGTAAACGCAGAGATTTCTTTTTTTAACGAACTGAGTGGGGCTTTTAAGCCAGTCTTTAAACCGGCTCCTTCTGTAGACGTTTTTAACCATTATAATACTTCTTTTGAGAATCTCTCTCCAGAAGTCCTTGGTTCTGACGCGATAATTTTTAATTTCGATTATAGTTTTCAAAATCAAATAAAACCGATTTATAAAATTGATTCTGGCGTTGGCCAAATCGCTCCGACAGAAATAAATATCGGAATGAAAACTTCTACTTTGAAGTTAAATACGGATAAGATTACCGGAAAGATGCCTTTTTCTGGGCAGAAAGCCGGGGTGAGAATTGGTCTTAGAAATTTCACCGGAAGTTTAGTAGATACGTTCCACATTTCAGGGATAATCACTGAAAAAAATATTTCTACTTCAGAAGATCAAATCATTAATAGTGAGATTACGATTCGTCAGTCGAATACGGCGAAAAATACACCAAGCGTTAACGGCTCTACTTATTCTGAGTATGGGTCAAATACGTTAATTAAGATTTCTGGGAGTAATTTAGATGAGATATATACTTTACGGATAGGAGATTTTTTTTATCATTTAACAGAGCCGTTCCTAAGTTCTGGAGACTTCGTATCTAGATTTATAGATACAGATGAGACTACTTTTACGAAGCTGGTTGGCTCCGACGGAAAGGTCGAGATAGTTATACTTGCTCCTGGATTTCATTCTCCAGGAGATATTCTTACTTTAGTGGGCAATGGCGCGGGAATAAATGTGTCTGGTATAAATTGGACTGTGCCAATTCCTTTGGTAACTGGCGCGTCACCAAATCCACAACATATAGGGTCCTTAATTGATATATATGGGGCGAGTTTTTATGGGGTGGATAGAGTGTTTTTAGGCGGCTCTGAATTTAAGACTTTTAACCAAGCCGGGTCTAAAACGCTAAGTGACTGCTTAGTGCCAGATGACGCAGAGAGCGGCATTCTAAGAGTGGTTCGACGTAATGTTACCGGGTCGGGGGCTTTTGCATTCTACCCTTACCCGAAAATAACCGGATTGAACCAATATACCGGAATAATAGGTCAGAATATAGAAATATTAGGAGCCGCCTTTAATCACGTAACTGGAGTTAGGTTTAATCAAACTCTGGCCAGTTACACTATAGATTCAAATTTTAAAATAACTGCGAAAATTCCGAGCGGAAATATCCAGGGGCCGATTTCTGTTTCTGGGTATACGGGGACTTTTTCTACTACGGATTTTAATTTTGAGGCGGTACCAATCATTACTGGTCAGTCGCCAGCTACCGGAGTAACAGGGCAGGCGACTAGTTTGCTGGGTACTGGAATAATTCCTGAAATTTTATATTCCCCATACAACGACAACAGGTTCTTAGTGAGGTTTAACGGAGTGAATGCTACAGGATTGTTTCATTTCGTCTCCGGGTCATTAACTGGGCTTGTCCCGGATCGGGCTAAAAAAGGAGCCCTTAGTCTCATAAAAAGTCTAGAAGGTGGAGACTACGTTTCCTCATATAATTTTAAGATGAGTGGGTCCAGCTTCGCCTTAATCTCTACTCTGCCTGAGACCGGCTCGGTCTCGTTCTTTTCAAAAGGTCCATCTCTCGAGGATATCACCGGCGTAATTTTAAAAAATACAAGGACGGATCAAAGGTTTATAATTCCGAGTGGTCGGAAGGTGGGGTTTGAGGTCTTTGAAATATCAGAGCAGGACGGGAATGGAGAGTTCCTTTATGGACTGAGCGTGAATGGTTTAACGGGGACTGGATTTCAAATTGAAGGCTCGCCTTCTTCAGATAAGCTGACAGAGGGGCGGTATAACATAATACTTTCTGATTCGAGTAACGTTTCTAAAGAGTTTTCTCAAAAAGATGTAAATACGTTTTACTTTGCAACGAAGCCTGAAATAAGTGGATTTTCTCCGCTGAGTGGTGTTATTGGTGACTTTATACGTTTTTATGGAACAGGTTTATACGATGGCTCGTCAATAAAAATAGCAACCACGGGTCAGCTAAACGTATTAGGAACTTCCTTTGATGGTGATAGTGGTTATAACTCTTCTGTAGTTAAGATTAACGGAGGGACTTTACTAGATCACTTTTCCTCGGACACCTCGCCTCCGGTAGAGTTTGTAACAGGATTTCTTACTTTTAAGAATAGGTTTTCATCAGAACCCGCTACTGGAAATGTGTATGGAATGGTTCCGTTTAAATTGATCGGTCCGCCTTACATAAGTGGGTTTACTCCTACCGAGGCATCATTTGATGAAACTGTTACTATAAGTGGATTAGGGTTTATAAATGTTTCATCATTAAAGATGACGAATAACGGAAGCTCTATAGACAGTTTTAATATAATTGGAACAACTGGAATTAATTTTCAAGTAACTAGGAAGATGATAAATAGTGGGGCTGGTGGTGGCCGCTTAGTATTGATTGCCACGGGCGGAACTGCGATTTCCGAAAAAGATTTACTACTTACATACCCAGCGTCTATAGGCAGTGGATTTTCCCCCCAGCCAGCTATAGTTGGCACAGAAGTCATATTGACCGGAAAGAACCTAGATTCAATTGTAAGGTTAAGTTTTTCTGGATTGAACGGTTTAGAAAAGAGCGTTTCTATTTCAGACAGTCTAGGCCTTGGCAAGTTTACGATCCATCATGATCCTACTTTCTTCACTGGAGAGTATCACATAAAATTTATTAGCCCTACTCAGGTGTCTGGGGGGAACTTCGTAAAATTAATCTCTGCTTCAAACGATTCATCGCTTACTTTAACCAAGTTTGAAAATAAGGGAGGTCAGCTTTTTGATGTTAGCGGGGTTTTCGAATCTGGTGACGTAGGGCCTACCCCCACTGACTTAGCGGATAACTTTTCGTTTACGGGAGTATCTGGGGACACGTTCCGTATAAGCGGATCTGGGTTTTCGCAGTCGAACGTCAAGGTATTTTTTGGAACTGGGTATGAAAATGGGAAACTTCTCGCCGCGTTACAGAATGTCGTAAGTGATTCTTTCATTACTGGAAGAATGGAGGCTGGGTTGAATGAAAGGATTTTCATTTCTGGATCTAGAAACGGAGTCTTTCAAGTCAGAGAGCTTAATCCTTCAATTTTACTCCCACAAATTAATGGTTTGTCTAAAACAGTGTTTATTGAAGGGGACTCTTTTAAAGTTACGGGAATAAATACGCTCTCCCTTTCTGGAGAGTCTCCTGAAACCGGAAACTTGGTCGGAGACCCTTTATTGAGGGCAAGACTAAATACAAACGTAAGGTTGGCAATTACTGGATTAAGATACGGAAGCTCTATTCCTGAAGTCGAGTTTCTAAATTATAATATTTCGGGGTTTGAGTTGGTTGGCGGGAATCTCAACTTCTCAGGGCAAATAAATGCTGAGTTCGCTGGCACTGGGCGGGCGTTTTTAATAAATATTTCCGACATTGGATCTTTGGGGCCAGCAGTTCCCTATTACATGACACATAATAGTGGTAACTTTTTTGATTCAGGTTTTACTAAAAATTATTTAAACTCCAAAATCCTTTCTGCATTCAATACTACAGTCACTATTAATGAAAAGCAGGCTACTATCAGTGGTTTTTCACCCAAAATTGGACAATTAGATTCTACGGTGATTGTCAGTGGGACGAGCTTGCGAGCTATAACTGGGGTGTCTTTATTCAGTGGATCTACTGAGTCTGCCTCTTCTGTTCCATTTGGATACGAGTGTCTTTTCTACGATGTTGAGAAACCTATCAATTTCGGTAGAATAAAGTTTACTGTCCCAGCTGATTTTACTCAATCGTCTGGACGGCTAAGGTTTAGGTCTAAAAATTATACTACAGACACTAGTAATTTCTTCAAAATACTATCTGAAAGCTCTTCAGCTATTTTCCCTACTGGCGGAGTAGCTGGAGACGTAATTACCCTAAACGGCTCGACATTTAGTTCTACATCTAGGGTAGATTTTGTTAGTTTAGATAACGAAATTGTATCTGGACAATTTACTATAGTAAATGACTCACAAATAACCGTTATTATTCCAGTCGAAGGCAGATTAACTGCTCCGCAGGTAGCTTCTATAAAAATAACTAATAGCGACGGAAGCATCAACTTGGGTAATTTTGACGTTAGACAAGGCTCGGAGAAATTTTTTGGAAATATTCAAGCCACCGGATTTATAAGTGGATTAAACTTCTTGGGGTCTGGACTCGGGGGAAGGCCGACCGTAAATGGGACTGGTGTTTTGTTGGTTGGAGAGGCTGCGGCTGGCGGAGGCGGAGGCATTATTATCTCCGGGGGGTTAGACACTAATTCTGCGTCCCAAATATTTACTGGTGATGGTGTTAAAGTTTTATTTGGATTAAATTCTGGTATTCATACTGGAATTAACGGCAGTACCGATCAAATAAGAGCGGCCTCTGTTCTGGTATCTCTTGACGGCTTACTACAAGATCCAGTACAGCATTATACTATAACGACACATCTGGTTGGGGTGGCTTACAGCGGCCTTTTATTTGCCTCAGCGCCAGTCACCGGAACAGAAATAGAAGTTAGAAGATTCGGAGACACGGTAACGTTAGACTTTACAGGTGGTGGTGGTGGTGGGATAAGCGCTAATCAAGCTATTATATATGCTTTAGTATTCGGATGAGTGTAAATACAATATACATATGGCTATAAAGAATGAAATAATAACATCTAGTTTGATAAATGTCATATCTGGCACTAGTTCTACTAGCCCTGTTAGCGTAGGTATTTATCTTTGTAACTTCAGTCCCAGTGATGAAATACTTAATATTTATGTTAGAGCTACTGGTGAAGCGGCGAGTAATAAAAATACAATTTTAAGTAATCTATTAATGCTTTCTGGAGATACTTTCCATTTTCCTTCTGAAAAATTTATTTTAAGTAGCGGGGATATTATTTCTGCTAGTGGGCGAACTGGAGGTAGAGTCTCCATAACTTCAACTTTCTTGAATATATAATATGGCTCAATTTATTGATAAAAGAAGTAATGACTTAAGGTTGACTATAGGTAGTCAAACAGTTGAAGCTTATATCGTAGGCCCAATAGGACCAGCCGGAACGAGCGGGACTGCTGGAAGTAGTGGGACGAGTGGATCATCTGGTTCTAGTGGAAGCTCTGGCTCTAGTGGAGGTACTGGCGCTAGTGGATCATCTGGCTCTAGTGGATCATCTGGCTCTAGTGGAACAGCTGGAACTAGTGGAACAGCTGGATCTAGTGGTTCAGCTGGAAGTAGCGGGTTGACTAATGGATCTAGTGGAAGTTCTGGTTCTAGTGGTTCTAGTGGAAGTTCTGGTTCTAGTGGAACATCTGGAACTAGTGGAAGCTCTGGCTCTAGTGGCTCTAGTGGCTCTAGTGGAAGTTCTGGCTCTAGTGGAAGTTCTGGATCTAGTGGCTCAGCTGGAAGTAGCGGGTTTACTAATGGATCTAGTGGAAGTTCTGGTTCTAGTGGTTCTAGTGGAAGTTCTGGTTCTAGTGGAACATCTGGAACTAGTGGGAGCTCTGGTTCTAGTGGCTCAGCTGGCTCTAGTGGAACGGCTGGCTCTAGTGGAACATCTGGATCTAGTGGAAGTTCTGGATCTAGTGGAACAGCTGGAACTAGCGGAGAAACTTATGGATCTAGTGGAAGCTCTGGCTCTGGTGGGACTTCAGGCAGGATCGGAAATTTTTTCCAATTTAACAGTGTAAACCCCCACTTTGTTCAAAATGACTCATTTAGTTTAAGAAGAGTGACTCAATCTGACGGTTCTTTTTACGGAGTACATTCTGACATCTCTCACACGAAGGGAATGTTTGCCACTTTCACCGCGATGGATAACACTGGTCGGATTTTGTTTGGCTTGGACGAGAGTCCTTCTCCAAGTCAAGGAACTATTGACTATTCTTGGTTTTTGACAGGAAGTGGCTTAGCTGCGGTATTTGTAGACTCAAACACTAATTTGAAGGCTGGAAATATATCTTACCAAGCAAACGATTTATTTCAAATAAAAACAGATAACAAAACTATATTTTTTACAAAGATCGCAGGGGGGGATGGAGTGGCTTCGGTAGCTTATTCAGAACCAAGAAATGATCCAGACGCCCTGTTCCTTCACGCTTTTATCTCCGGAGGAGGGCAGCAAATAACCGGAATTTATTTTTATCCGATGGGAGAAATTGGGCCTACTGGAACTATTGGCCCAACTGGACTTCCTGGAAGTGGAACAGCTTTCACTACTCAAATAGTAACTGGCTCCGGGATAGTCCCATCTACGTCAGACGTTTATCTTTGTCGTACAACTGGGAATAATAACATTTTCTTAACGCTCCCATCTGGAACAGCTAACGGAGTTAAAGATTACTATATAAAATGGGATAAAGACAATAATACTCAAAAGAATGTCTATATTAAAGTTTCTGGGGAATTCTTAATAGATGATCTCGCATATACTGCGTGGCCCGACCCAGCTGACGGCAGTATTATAATTTTTACTGGTTATAAGATGCCTACGGTAAGAAGTTCTATGCTTCTTACTCCAGTTCCTAATAGTGGCGGCTGGGCTATCCTGTCTAGCTTCCTCGTAAATGACACGAATCTCAACTCTTAGCCTTCATTTTCTTAATCCGAGCTATAAGCTCTATAGTCTTGATTTTTTTAATATCTTTTAATGAGGATAATTCTGCCGCTCCATCATACTCCTCGTCTGTCAACTTCTTTTTTAGAGCTTCAAAAGACACTCCCTTTTCTTTCATTGCGAAATCAAGTAAAGCTGATGGATCTGCGAGATTTACATCCACTACCTCATTGGACTCAATAGAGTCTTGAGTAACCTCTTTAGTGTCTCCCATTTCAATATCAGAAACTATATTAATCTTAAGAAAACTTCTGACGCACCTTGAGAAGGCTCTATTTTCCGCAGTAGCCATTAGGAAGTTTCTCGCGAAGCTCTTAGTGTTGGAAAAGTGTGCATCGGCTAGAGCCTCAAAAGATACCGGGTTATTTTCCGTTTCGTAGTTTGGCTTCCAATCTATTTTACAAGTGATCGCAACGTAATCTACAGACGCCGATTCAACTCTGAAGGACAAGTTGTTAAATCCTCTTGTTTGAGCAAGCTCTTTTAAGCCGTAAAGTTTAATGCAAAGGTCTCCGTCTTTTAGGGTATCTACTGGAGTGTTTCTTTGTATCGTGCCCTTTTCTACGGAAGAGGGGTTTGGGTAAAGCCATTTTTTGTCAATCATGGCTCGCCAATCTATGAAGCCGCTTTCATCAAAAACGTAATTCAATTTCTCGTTTTCCAAAAGACCAAACGAGTTTCTTTTAACAACGAACGGAGGTTCAAATTTGCTCATAGTCTAATACTATGGCGAGTTTGAAGTAAGTCAAGGCTCAAAAATATGAAAAAAATCAGTTTCTATTTTATCGTCTTCTTCGTTTAAAAACTCAAGGGAGTGCTGGTCAAAATTGGGGACAGTCATATTCTTTCTAAAATAAGCTGTAGAGGGATAGATTTTACCTTCTGAAACAAGATATTTGCTTGAGCGAAATTTCTTACCAACGCAATGCTTAAAGTCTTTTTCTAAGATGGAACCTATTAAGCCTATGTCCATATAATTGATTCTTTTAGGGAGCAATTGCTCGTTAGTTAGCTTCGTGGCGATTTGAATATTTATTCCTAGGTCTATTATTGATTTAACAAATTCTGGTTCGTCATTTTCTTTAACAATGTAAAGAACCCCTTTTATTTTTTCTTTACTGGCTTTCAACAATTGAATATCTATTGCTTTATCGGTTATAATATTAACGTTGCAAATCTGAGTTTGACGAAATAAAATTTCTTGATTGAATGTTAAATCCATTCTAATATTAAAGGTATCTACGCCGAAGGGTTTTGGATCAACTAGCGCGTTTGGAACGATCTCTATAAACTTGGTTGTGGGATCGTATTTGTCACCAATAAAATGAGTTTTAAGAGATATCTTTTCTTCGGCATCTAAGAGAGATAAGACCGCGTTCGCAATCAGCTCTGGCTTAATAGAATTTATCGTTTTCGGATTTTCCTTCTCTGAATAATTAGGTCTTTTTCCTCCTCTATCCGGCTCAAGTAAGAAGCAGTCTTTATCTGCACTCCAATACGGCTTACAGTTATTTATGTTATTATTAGCGTATAGAGCTACGATTTTTTTATTGTATGAGGAGGCAAAATGTGCAGAAAAGCTGTCTGCGCCAAAATTCATTATAGAATTCTTAATGATATAAGCGGCCTGATTTATGCTCGTAAGACCTTGCGTATGTAGGCATCCTATATATGACTTTTCGTTTTTAGCGCCGATTTGAACGATGTCGATTCCACGCTTTTTAAGAGCTGGTAAAATTAGATCTATAACAATTTGCCAATGATCGTAACTCTTAGACTCGTACTTGCTTGTCGGGTGGAAGCTGACGTATCTCTCTGAACTCACAGGGAAGAAAGTTTCGTAAATATCAGGCCTACCTATTTTCACCCCGCAATTAACGGCGTATTGTTCAATTAAATGCATGTCAAAAAGACTTTATATCTAGCGCGATATTGGTTTTACCATTATGAACGTAATTTAGCATCCTTTGCGTTCCTAGATGTGGCAAAAAGGCAATTTCAAAGAATCCCTTATGGTCGCCTTTACCCTCTAGCCACAAAAGATTGTCCATTTGGGGAACGTAACTGATCGCCTTAAAAACGTGTGGATTACAAACTAATATATCAAAGTACTCGTTTTTAATTGCTACGTAAAGATTATGCCCAGGATATGCTTCTTTGATATTTTTAAAAAGGCTTGTAGAAAGGAATATATCTCCTATGCTTTCTGGCATAACGTACAATATTCTTTTACCCTCGTCGTTACTGTCTAAAAGTTTTAATAACTGACTTTCTAAAGAAGAGTCGCTCTTATCCACTTTTTCATTTTTAGTTTTTAAAGCGGTCTCTCTAAAGTACTTTTCTATATCAACTCTAGCCATCCCTTTGGCTAGTGAGGACGTCCAGTAACTAAACCCGTCCTTATCCGCCTCTCTTCCAAGGATTTTAGCGTACAAGGAGTTGACCCATTCTGCATCATCCTTAATGACTTCGATAACGGCTTCTGGATTACAATTTTTTTCAGAACAATTAAAGAAGAAAGAGTCGTCGTAATTGATAAATGGGGAATGGTCAATGAATTCTTCTAGTTTTCTACCCACGCTCTCCACGGAGAAGTTTTTAACAATCCATTCTCTAGCCTTATTTCCCATTTCACGCCTGCTTTCAAGGCTCATATTGAGCACTTTTGATAATTGGCGAGATATTGAGATTGGTCTTGTTGAAGCTTTTATAAATTCCGTGTCCTGCTCTGTGTATTTTGCCCACTCTAGGGGAAGAGAATAAGCTTCGTGCTCACACATTTCTTCTCCACAACTATAGTTTGTAACTAAGGTTATTAGCCCAGCAAGCTTGGCTTCTTGGATGGGTATTTCTTGTCCGCCGGATGTAAAAGGATGGCAATAGACGTCCATCAGATTGTAAACCTCGTTCAATTGAGCCTCTGTGACTCCAAGCGCAACTGAGGTTGTCAAGCAAGATCCTTTCGCTTTACAGTTTGGGCAGTCTACGTCTTGCTTTGAGAAGCTTCCAACGTAATAATTCTTACAATTTTTACATATAAAAGTTGTTAATATTTCAGCTTGGTCTACCCCGTACTGCTTAGCTAGTTTTAATATGTTCCATCCCTCTGAGAAGTTTGTATGTAAAAGGAGCTTAGACTTTGTCTTTGGATTTTCTTTTTTAAATAGGGAGTAGCCTTCTAATAAGTTAGGAACGGATTTTCTAAGCTGGTTTCTAAAAACAAACCCTACTATAAAGTCTTCCTTGTCAATTCCGGATTTAGCTCTAAGTTCCGCTTTTTGAGACTGAGTTTTTCTATAAAAATGTTTGGTGTCTATGCACCCATGCAGAGTTTTCGTGTGTGTGTGTCCTAGTTGATGTAGGGCTTTTTCAGCAAAATTACTCCATACCCAAAAATTCTTTGTCTTACTCGCGGCGTCTATCGCCGTGGGGAGGATGGGTAGGGAGTCTAACGTTGTCCAAAGCGCAGAGTTTATTTTGTTAAACCAAGGTCTGGGGATTGCGAAGTCTATGCCCCATATGTCTTGTACGGCAATGTAAACGTCCGGCTTTTCTTGCTTTATAACGTCATCCAAACAATATGCCCCGTAAGAGGCTAGTCGAGTTTGTCCTTGATCTTTATTTATTTCATTAATTAAAGCTTGATTGTTGGGGACGGCTCCAACGCTTTTCCATGGGGTAATTTCTAAACCACTGCTTGCCCATTGAATTCCGCAAGCATAATTAACTAACTCATACTTGCCGGTGCTATATAAATATGTTAATATAGCTCTGGTGTTTCTGCCGAAACCAGTTTTTGCTAAGGAAAAATCCGATTGGAAAACGATCTTCTTTTTTCTCATTCAATATTTTTAACTTCCTGCTCCTCCTTACCTACGGGCGGAAGCTTTTCGAACGATTTATTGACGCAACTAATTAGGAAATATTTCAAATAATATGCCTCTGCAAAATTAAGTCCAATTCTAAAACTGTTCCCCTTCTGTCCTTCTACGGATTTTATAATTCTAAAGCTGTATCCAAGCTGTTCTTCAGTAACTTTTGCAGTAGCGGGGTCAAATTTAAAATAAGGCTCTAGAGCGATGCTTATTTTTTGACTGGTAGCGTGGACTGTTTCAAACTTTTGATTATTCTCTATACAAGAGATGAGCTTGCATGACTCTACCATGTTAAATTTACCGAACACTACCGCATTTGGGTCCTCTTTCGATTTCTTGAAAGAGCCTATTTTCTTAACTGGATCCCATGTCGATTGCTTTAATATTGAAAACATGACGGCTCCGTCTTTAAGAAAGAATGAACACGCGCTCCCTGTGTTTTTTGGGGTGGGTTTATAAAATTGAATCATAATATTGATGAATAGACTTCTCTTTTTTATTGGAAATTTAAATATTCTTTTCTTTTAAATCACCTAATTTTGTATATATTTTATTGTTTTGGACTGCGACGACTTCGGCAAAGACGCAGTCTTCCTTTTTATTACCTCTAATAATACATATTTGTCCCTCTTTAGGGATGCCATTATTTAGCTCCGTGCATTGTTCTAGAAACTTTCCTTTTTTAGAATTGAATAGGAGAACTTTCTTTGAGGCTGTCTCGTCTTTAACTTCAAGCCACAAGTAATCTGAGCCTTTCTTGCTTTTCTTAAGTTTGGAGAATATGACTGTTCCCACAAATACTACTGCTGTATTGTCTGGTAGGTCAATAATCTCTTCAGCCATAATTAAAGACGCTCTCTTTTCTGAGAATATATCTCTTAGTCTCTTCCCATAGGTGTATCCAAGTAGGGCGTTCTCATAAAACCAATTAGCAAAACTTTCGTTCTTATTGTTCTGTTGGTAGATAAGTTTATATGGTTCTGATTTTGTTTTGATGGTTTCGAGCCTAGTGTCTTTCAGAACTTTCTTTCCTTTTTCGTCCGTAAAAGTGCTTAGCTTAGTTAGGATTTTAACAAGGTTGAACTCTAGTTCTTCTGCAAAATTTAAGCAAAACTTCTTTTCTTTTTCAGTTAGTATATTCCAAAGCTGAGCTTCGTATACTGAATACGATCTAGACTTTGAAGAGACGTTTACAGCCCCCGCTTGGATTAGCGCACTCAACGTACCGATGCCTAAGCCTGCTGCTTTAGCAGCCTCGAAAGCGTCAAACTTGTTTAAGTAGTCACGTTTAAAATTGAGGATTTTTTCAATAGACTTATCTGAAACTCCCTTGATGGAAAGAAGCCCAAAACGGATGTCGTCACCCTCAAAAGAGAAATCTAATTCAGACCTCATAATGTCCGGAGGGAGAAGTTTAATTCCGAAATATTTTAGCTCTCTCTCTATCTTGCTGATTTCGGAAATCGGATCTGGTTCATTCTTTGTCATCTTGAGAAGGGCCAAGAAGAAGTGTTTGGGATGCTTGAACTTCAGATAGATTGTGGAAGCTGCAAGTCCAGCGTAAGCTGCGCTATGTGATTTGTTAAAAGAGTAGTTTGCTGAGTCTTCTAGAATTTTCCAGAAAATACTCGCTATGTCCTCTGCGAGATTATTCTCTGCAACTTTGGAGTAGATTTTTTCTTTCCAAACTTTAACTTCATCAACCTTCTTTTTGCCGACGACCCTTCTGATTATTTCTGCTTCGTCTAGAGTGAATCCGATTTTATGAGCCATCTTCATTAACTGCTCCTGATACAAGCATACTCCTCCAGTTTTTCCTAGGATATCTTCGAAGAACTCGTGAATCACTTCGTATTGGTTGTGATTAGTGTAGTTCGCGTATTGCTCTACGAATTGTAGGGCTCCAGGTCTTGCTAGAGCTAGTACGGCGCTGAGTTCTTCTAAGTTTCTAGGTTTTACCTTTTGGCAGACTTTAAAATTGGTGTCAGCCTCGATTTGGAATATTCCATGTGGGTGCTTTAGGTCTTGAAGGGGTTGGTAAATACAGGGGTCATTAATGTCAATATCTTCGACTTTAATGCCTATCATTTTACAAACGCTATCAACAACGGAAACGCTTCTTAACCCAAGTAAGTCCAGCTTAACATTAAGTAGGGCTACCCATTCCATATCGAATGAAGACACTTCGTTTTTTGAAGAGTCTAATTCGGTAGGGCACGATTCTTCTAGATTGTCATAAGATAGAAGCATTCCTGAAGCGTGAACTCCTTTATTTTTAATTAAGCCTCTAAGCTTCTTGGCGACTTTATAAACTTTTGGATTTTCGTCACACCATTTTTTAAAGCTCTCTACCTCTTGGTAAGTTTCTTCAATATCTTTTACTTGGCCGAAAACCTTGGGTATCTGATCTGTAATAAAAGTCATCTCTGATTCAGCCTTCTCAGAAACAATCTTCCCGCACTCTTTCATTAGAAGTTTTCCGCTGAGAGTATTTAGAGTTAATATCTTAGAGGTCTTTCCTTTAAATTTACTATCCAAATACTCTAGGACTTTGTGTCTCTTGTAATAGCAGATGTCTACGTCTACGTCCGCCATCAAGGATCCGTCCAGATATGTAATTCCATTTACTACATTTTTTTTAGCCCTGATTCTGGATACAAATCTTTCAAAGTATAGATCGTATCTGACTGGGTCGATTTTAGTCACCCCGATTAAATATAAGACTAGACTACCCGCAGCGGAACCTCTACCGAGTCCGGTGGGAATATCGCTTTGCTTACAGAAATCTACCACGTCCCAGATTAGCAAAATATAGTCTACGAAACCGAGCTCTTCAAGAATTTCCAATTCCGTACTTAATCTCGCTTTGTATATCTTGTTATTCTCGATGTTGAATTTCTTAAGTCCTAGAGCGCATAAAGACTTAAGGAACTCTATATTTGTGCAGTCGCCTTTCACGTTAAAGCGTGTCTTGTATGCGCTCAAGACGTCGAACTTCGGTAGTCTTACTCCGTGCATTGGAACGTCTAACCCTTCAAATTTTTGTTGGAAGCTCATACATTAATCATCCACTTAATTTTGTTCCATACCTTAATATTTAGTTCTAGGTCGCAAATAGCATCATGCAAATTTTCATAATCGTGCGGGATGCTGAATTCCTTACCTAGGGCTTGTAGGTTGGTTTTCATATTTTTAAGTCTCTTATTGACCATTTTGTAATTAAAAAGCTGCATATCTGACCCTTCTGGAATGGTTATGTTTAGTTTGATCGCTTTCGCCAAAGCGAGAGTATCTATAATCTTATCAGAGAAGAAGTCCCAGTTTTTATTCACGCTTTGATAAAAAGACCTTAAAAGATAAAGGTCAAAGCCGACGAGATTGTGTCCGATAATGTAGTCGGCATTTTTAATAGCCTCCGTTAGTCTTTGTTCAACCTCTAGTGGCTCTTTGGCTAGTCTTTCGTATTTGGACTGGTCGAACTTGGTTATCCTTTTGGCATCTTCAGAGACTTCGTATTCTGGCCCCCACTTTATGTAGCAATCGTTCTTTCTGACAACTTTGTCTCCTTCCATCTCGATAAAGGCTATCTGCCAAGGAAGATTGCTGACTTTATTTAAGCAGAGATTGTGAGTTTCGCAATCCAGAAATAGATATTTTTTCGACTTATCGAATCTTAAGAGGTGCTCGTCCATAATTATTTATTTTGACCCTTCCAGCTTTCGAAACAGAATTCGTCGCTGCACATATGATTAAGTTTGGGTGAAGATAAACTGCTGCGATTATTGATTGCTCTAAAAGTCAAATAGGAAATAAAATCATTCTTTTTGTGATAGTAAATACTTTTCGTCTTGACTGTTTCAATGTCTGGCTGACTACTTAGGAATTTACTTATGTATTTATCAAGTGGATGATCATTGTCTTCCTTAAAATAATAAGCTTTTGTAAACAGTTCTGGAATGATTCCATCTGAATTAAAAAGATTGTTAAATACGTAGCTGTCATAAAACGGGACGCATAAGAATAGGTCGTCACTCCACATTTTTTGTAGAGTGGAGTAATCTATTCTGGGCTCATAATAAAATCCATCCTTTGCTGCAAGAGAATATATTTTAATTAAATTTTTATACCCTTTAACGTTTTTGCAAAAAATGACAAATTTAGAATTTGTATCAAGAGCTTTATCGCTCTTTTCATTCATATCTTTACAGAGGGTGATTCTTAATCCAAAGTTGAGTTTTACTTTATTGTTTTTAGCATTCGTAATCGCTTGAAGCGCTCCGCTCATACTGTCTTCTACAAGGTAGATTTCTTCTAGAGAGTTTTCTTTACAGAGAGCAAAGACTGAGTCGGGGGAGTCCTCTGAGGAGGACGGTTCATCCTCTAGAGTAAGGATACTTCTCCCTATAGAAAAATGAGACTTAAATAAAGGTAATGTCTTGTATTCCATGTGGATATATTCTGCTAGAGGTCGAATATGTCAACCGCCTTTGAGTCTTTTGGAAAAGAGTAGCCAGAATATCTCGGGCACCCTTTGTACTCTCTTTTTTCAACTATTTGTCCTTCAGCTAGTGAGCTTGGTAGCTCTTCTCTTTCAAAAGCTGACTTAACTATGTCTCCTTTTTCATTTAGAATAACGTAATATTCAAAATCAAACTTAAACGGACAGTGCCACATTGGTTTTCCATCCTTCTTAAGATGCCCCTTGTTTTTTGCCCTGCCGCACATGACTCTGCCTTTAAATTCGTTTTTTACATCGGGCATGTCTGCCGCGTAAGAACTCTTAGCTTCCTTCTCTGTGAAAGATGTTACCTTCTTATTCAAATACTCAAGATAGTATCCAAAACCCTCTATCTCTTCATCAGTAAACGAAACCTCTATAATTGGATCTTCTGGAAATTTTAAGAAAATGAACTTTATAATAACTTTCTTATATTCCGGCCACGTCCTTCTAGCTACGAGAGAATACATTAATCCTTGTAAGTTGCAGTCTACCTCGCTGCCCTTAAACTTCTCTTTACTAGTTTTATAATCGGTAATAATCACCTCTTCGCCTTTTGGGTATAGAAAGACCTTGTCAATAAATCCTAAGATATTGTACTCCGGCTCCTCATTTACTATCTTAAATTCAAATTCTGGGTCTAGGATTTTAACGCCGCTTCCTCCGTAGAAGTCGGTTTCTAAACCAACGACAATCATTACTTCAATGAGATCGTAGTTTTCTTGGGAAAGTTTGTATTTTTTAACCCATTTTTTAACTAGTCTATCTACGCTGGGAACGGAAGATAGTTTCTTCGTCTTAACAATCTTATTAAAGTATTTTTTTCTGTTTTTACCAATCAACATTTCGAAAATTAAATGGCAAACACTCCCTCTTAACGCTCCGTCATTAGACTTGTCGGGAAGCTTTAAATGATATTTGCACCAATAAACCCAAGAGCAGGACTCTAGAGTTTTTATTCTCGATGCAGACAGATATTTTTTGTCTTTTTTTTCCATTGAATTATTTGTTCTGGATTCATTTCACCAAAGTCTTTATTATCTGGTAAGGAAATAAAAACCTGATCTTGATCGAAGTGCCTTAAAAGTTTTTTGTATTGCTTTTCTGCGGCGATATTCCCAGCGTTCTCGCTAGCTGAGTCATTGTTAAAAGCTATTATTATTTTTTTGACATCTACTTTTAAGAGAAAATTTAATAAACCGGGTTGAATGTCTAATCCGAAAGATACAACGGAAGTCTTTACCCCATTTTTCCAAAGAGCAAGCATATCTCCGATACTCTCCACTATTACGACACTGTTGGCTTGCCTTATAAAGTCTAAGTTTAATGTCGTTGGGTATGCCCAAGATTTTTTTAACCCGAGATGCTTCCACTTGGGGCTGTTTCCGAACTCTTTAAAAACCATTCTACCACTGACACCGATTATTTGATTTGAGGAGTTGAAGATTGGGAAAATATATCTGTTTTTCATTTTTCCAGCTTTACAGACTCCACCTTTAAAAACTTTTAAAGTTTCTTCACTTATCCCTCTCCCCTCCCAGTAAGAGTGATCTTGAGTTAGACTTTTAAGCAGGCTGTCGTCGAAAATTTGGTCTTCTATAATAATTTTATTACTACTATTATCTATATCTGCTGGGATGAACTTTCTATCTTCGAGCCATTCTGGTATTTGTCCAGATGGAATTTGAAGGGTTTTCTCAACTAGTTTTTCAAAGCTTCCGTTCTCTTGAGTTTTAAAGTCAAACCAATAGCCATCCTCCTTGTTTATGCACAGGACACTGTCGTTGTCGGAGTCTCTGTAGAGAGGTTTTGCTCGATAGTTCTTACCGTTATCAATAAGGGTGTAGCCTATCGACTCTAGAATGGACTCAAAATTACTCACAAGGTATCTTCCGTAGTTCTTCCGCCGTTTTCTAAATCGAACGTCTCGCTTTCGCGGTTTACGACATCTCTTAGTGAGCCTTTTTCTTCTACGGAAAAATTTTGGACAGAGTAGTTTATGTAGTTGTTCGCCCATTTTTCTACTATAGAAGGTTCCCCTCTGACGGTTTCTAGAACTCTTCTCCTGATCAAATCTTGATGACCCGCTGGGTCTTTGCCTTGGTATCTGGTTTTTATAGGCAACAGCTTGTGTGTTCCAAAATCATGACCATCCAAGGCCATTTCATCGTTGGTTTTCCTTCTAAAGATTGCTACGAAAGAAGCAAACCATTGGAGTCTGTCGGACAAGGCAATCGCAGAGCTATCATCCGTGATGTTTTCTGAGCGTCTGTTCTGAGATTCCCCAGTCCTGTTTAGTTGCACGGCAGTAAAGATTGGAGCGTCAATTTCTTCTGATATCTTTTTTAATTTATCAACCTTATCTCCGATGACTTGATGCTCTGCCCAGTTCTGACCTATCTTTTCCCCAGTCATTTTAAGATAGTCATAAACAATAAAACACTTCTTACCTCTCCCCACCTTACTCAAGTGCCATCTTCTAATAATGGATACAACTTGATTAATATCTTTATTTCCAACTTCGTAATGATAATATTTATATTTTTCAATCTTCTTTAAGGCGTCTTTAATTTTTTCAGAAAACTCGGGGTTGGTTGTCCATTTTCCTGTCTCGATATACCAAAGGGGCACGCCGCTAATGTTTGCGACCATTCTGAACTGCTGCTCAAGAGTACTCATCTCAGTATCTAGAAACAGGGCTTCTACGTCGTTGTCTTTGGCAACGTGTAGACACATATGGTTCAAGAACGTACTTTTGCCTTGTCCAGGTCTTGAAGCAATCGCGTAAAGATTTTTAGATCTCAAACCTCCAAACATTCTGTTGAATTCTGAAAATGGAGTAGCCATGCCGAAGTCTTCCATAGGATTTCTTGCTCGCTCCATTACTATTTCGCTAATTTCTTGGAAAAGGTTCTCTGGATTTTTGTGATTTGAATCTAGCCCAGAGATTTTATTGTTGTAAATATTGTCCGCTTCTTTGATTAGCTCGGACACGTCTTCTGCGGGTGAGTTTTGAGCGCATTCAGCTAGATTGCGTGCAACCTCTAAAAGATCCCTCTTGCACCTTAATTTAATAAGTTCGTCTGCCGCGCTTAGAGTACCTTTGGAGTTTACCTTATTAAAAGTGATGTTTTCAATATAGTCGTAGATATTGATTTGGTCTTGGAAGACGCAGCCCAAATTGGTAATCCTCTGAGCAACGATAACCTTCTCTATCGGCTCATTTTTTAAAATCATGGATTTTAGAACCCCATATATTTTTTTGTGTGGAGCATAGACAAAGTCGTCTTCACTTATTTTAGCATCAATATCTGGGAGGATTTCAGGGGATCCAAAAAGCCCAGCCAAGAAGTGCCGCTCTAGATGCTTAGAGTCCAGCTTTCTATCTGAGGTCATCATTCATAGAACTTCCGACAGAATGGTAAAATGTCAAGAAGTTTCAGGGGTGTCTCCGTTTTCAGAACCTTCATCCTGCTCAAAAGACTCTTTAACTGACTCTGTCATCATTTCTTGGTTGACAGATTTCATTGCAAGAGCCCAGTTTTCTGTATGGGACGTTAGAGCTAGGGAGCTTAACGTGTCGTCAAATTGAAAGAAAACTCTAGGGTTCTTTTCCGCGTCGAAATTAATGAGGATGAATCCGCCATTCGAATACTCGTTAATCTGCGTTAGAAACGCTACCGGGAACGTGAAAGCTTCTTTTTTCTTCATTTAAAGAATTTACACTATATTTCAATGCCAAATTTTATTTTAAAGAATTCTTCGCTTAATTTATTTAAATCGCTACTGATTATTTCAGCTAGCTGATATCCATTCTTCTCTAACCACTCTAGCTTCAGAGTATCTCTTTCAAGGCTTTTTGAGTAATTCTCTATACTATTTCCATGAAAGAACTTGTTGTAAGAATAATGTTGATCGCCATTAACCTCTATGGCTATCTTTTTTGTAGAGTTTAAGATGTCTACCTTCATTAGAGTTCCGTATACAGGAAATTCTTCATAGACTATACAGTAGCTCCAATGAGGTTCCATGAAGGCTTTTACCGCTTCTTGAAACTTAGACCTGCACTTACCCTTCCAATTTATTAAATACTTGCTAACGTTTTTGGAGACCAACTTACCCCTTACGTTATACATTCTCATACTTTTTTAGATAGAGACTCTGTGAATTTCTTATAATAAAAGTCTACCAATGGTTTATTAGAGTTTAATAGGTCAAGGACTTTAGAGCTACCTTGGAACTGCACAGGCACATCAAACCCCGCTTTGACAAGCTCTTTGTGAGCCTCTGGGTCGAACTTAAACCAAGCCCCCGCTTTTTCTAGGAAGTTGTACTGTAGTAGGATGCTGAGTATTTCGTATTCCACCCAGACACTTTCTCCATTCTTTTGGCCGTATTTAATTGGGTATTTAACCTCAACAAGAGTCTTCTCATTCGGGGTTTTTTTAAAAACAACCTTGCAGAAGTGACCAAGGATTTGGGACTTCTTATCATTTGGGTCTTCCCTAATCATATCTGCTCCGTGGCGCATTTGAAACTCTAAAATCCAATCTGAGTAGTGTAGGGCGGCGTTTCCACCAGAAGCGTTAGTGAGCTTTGGGTCACCCTTTTCGTACGGATTGATAGAGACGGTGCTTCTGACTTGAGACACCATGTAGCATATATGCCCTCTCTTTGAAAGGGCTAAGGCCATCTTTCTAAGAAAGTCTGTGCTTAGGACCGCTCCACCAGCGACCTTATTTGCTTCGGAAAAACTTCTTTCTGCATCTCCATCTGGAACTAAAGCGTCCATCGAGTCGATAATGAATAAACATTTAAATCCGGACTCTTTACTTTGTTTTACGAAAGACCGGATGCATTCTAGAGTCTTTTCATAACTGTTTGATTCTAGTATTCTAAATTTTTCGGGGTCAACATCTACGCCTGATCTCTCTATCATCTGCTTACTGAGCCTGCCTTCAGATTTAAAATAGATAACAAATCCATTTTTTACAGTCTTCTGAAAGTTCCTTGCGAAAGAAAGCCCGCAAGATGTTTTTCCGCCTTCTGAAACTCCTGTCGCTCTGACTATTCCCGGTCTTATTCCTCCTCCCATTTCAATATCGAGTTTTAAGCTTCCGCTTGAAACGCAATAGTCGTCAAACGTCTCGAAGTTGTAATGAGATTCTTTATTATCTTTTAAAAATTTCTCGAAAAGTTTAGAGGCTTCCATATTAAGATTGTTTGCTTGAATGTTGTTTTAAGAAGAGTTGGCCGTTAACCGACATGAACCAGTTGAGAGAATTCACTTTAAAGTTTTCGTCTAGAAACATATTTGACCAGAAAATTTTAGAAGGGTAGTCTTTCGATAGAACTTGAGCTAGACAGTTCTCTTCTTCGTTATCTTGAACTTTAAGGGCTCTTATGATAAAGGCTGGTAATTCGAAAAAGTGACTAGACTTTTTGTATTTAGGTTTATTTAGAGAAACTGGATAGCTTTTAACACCTAAAGTTAGAAGTTCGCATTTTATGATTTTAATTTTGATATCTTTAAAGATTTCAAAAAAGTCATCCTTTAAAAGGCCATCCTCATCAAAGAAGTCTTTGTTTGAGAGTATTGTGGCTAGTTTCGTTTCGAGGGCGATCTTCGTGTTGTAAATGATAGCCTTCGGTGAAGCTGTCGTTCCAGACAGGAGGTAGTCTTTGTATTTTTTTGCTTCTTCATGAGTTACTACCTGATACATGAAGACGTACTTACGGCTTATTTTAGAGAAGTCAAGTTGTTGGAAATTCCACATCGTTTTTAACCATGCCCTTTACTAAGTCTTCGAAAGTGTGCTCGGCTTTCCATCCCAGTTCTCGCTTTGCTAGTGAGTTGTCTCCGTGTAAAACGTCGACCTCTGCTGGTCTGTAGAACTTGGGGTTTATCTTCACTAAGACTGAAGAGCAAACGTTTCCATCTTTCATAAGGTGGTTGGGTAGTGAAAATTCTTCCCCTGATCCTTGCCCGTGCCAAACCCCTTCTAAATCTACGACTTTGAAGGCTTTTTCAACGAACTCTCTGATTGAGTGAGTTTCGTTTGAGGAAAGAATGTATTCTTTGGGAGAGTCTTGATTGAGCATTATCCAAATACCACGAACAAAGTCTTTTGAGTGTGACCAATCTCTCTTAGCGTCAAGGTTTCCTAATTCAATGGGGCTGAACATCTCCACTTTTTTTATAGACCTCAATATTCGAGCCACTCCTTTGCTAATTTTTCTTGTAACGAATTCTTCTCCTCTTCTTTCTGATTCGTGATTGTACAGAATTGAATGTATCGCGTAAAGATTATACGAGTCTCTGTACACTTTAGTAATATGTCTGGCCGCCGCTTTTGCGGCTCCATATGGGCTCCTTGGGCGAATTGGGTGATTTAGGTCTTGAGGTGAGTATTGAACATCTCCCATCTCTTCACTTGACCCCGCCGAATAGAACCTACACTTTGGAGAAAATTTTCTAATAGCTTCTAAACATCTTAAGGTCCCCATCGCTGTAACATCGAACGTCTGTTCTGGGATTTGCCAACTTGAGCCTACGAAGGATTGGGCTGCAAAATTTATAAAGTAATCCGGATTGATTTCTCTTATCAAATTTTCGATTGATTGGGAGTCGGATAGGTCTCCGACTACGAATTTAAATCTTGGATTGTTTAAAGATAGTTTTAAATTAGAATAATCCGGCTTGGAACATCGACGAATCATGCCAAATATCTCGTAGTCAGTATTGTCGAGTAGGTGGTCGACCATGTAAGACCCGTCTTGTCCAGTAACTCCTGTGATTAAAACTTTTTTACTCATATTTATATATTATTTAATTTATTGCACAATTCTAAAATATTAGATTTTTTAAGTTTAGAATAAAGTCCAACGTATATACTATTTTCATGTAAGTAGATAGAGTTTGGGTAACTTTGCTCTTCGATAAAATATTGTTTATAGCAGGTTTGCCTTCCTAAAAATCCAGAAATGATTGGTCTATATTCTATATCTAAGCTTTTGCAAATTTCTATCGCTTGATTTATTTCATTTGGATTTTTGCAAATTATCGGTAGACAAAACGGAACATCGTAAGATAATGCCCTTTCATTTGGCAAGTAGAATTTTTTTAAACAAATATTATTTTTATAAAACTCATATAGATCTACCCTTTTTTTTGTATATTCATCGGCTCTCTTTAAATCTAATTGACCAATAAATGCATTTATATCTGTGTTTCTGAAATTATTACCAAGTGAGTAGAAATCAAATAATTCGTTAATGTTTTTATTTTGATATTTTTCTGGGTTTATGCCATAAGCCTTTAAACTTCTAGTCATGCCATGATTTCTTTGCATTAAGAAATATTCATACTCTTCTTGAGAATTAGTAAACAGAAATCCACCTTCTACTGATTGTATTTGATGTCCGAAATACGTGGAAGTGGACGACGTAAAGAAACTACATAGATTTTTCCCATTATATTTACCAAGAGTATTTTCGCAATTATCAAAACACACTTCTACATTATAAGTTTTGTTAAGGTTTTTATAAAAATACATGTCTGGGCTGAATCCAATTAGGGAAGTTGGAAAAATACACGCTATTTTTTCAGAATTTTCTTTGACAAATTTAGTTAATTTTTCTTTGTCTATGGAAAAGTCTTCTAAAGATATGTCTATAAAATGAGGGATAAATCCTTCTCTTATCCATGGAGAGCAAGAAGTCTGCCATGTTGTAGATGGAAATACTATTATATTCTTCTCGGAGTTTTTTAGTTTATCTTTGTAGTATTGAGCTAGGATTGTATTAGCGGTCGAGCCGCTTGAAACAAATACGGCGTATTTTACCCCTAAATATTCCGCTATTAATTTTTCAAAATTTTTGACATGAATATCTTGCGTCCATTTATTTTTAGTCGATAGAATAAATTTAGCAATTTTTAACCTATCAATTAGAGTAAAGTTATTTATATTAAGGGGCCATACTTTTTTACTCATAAATTAAATGCTTGTATTTATCTTTATTTTGGACGATATAA
>Ga0181348_1000072_pt1 | contig 33511 bp, 28 predicted proteins | sample Su13VDMM110DN_FD_130092 | JGI IMG/M metagenome (GOLD analysis project Ga0181348, IMG submission 130092) | Freshwater viral communities from Lake Michigan, USA - Su13.VD.MM110.D.N | ecosystem: Environmental > Aquatic > Freshwater > Lake | place: USA: Michigan | collected 2013-07-16
ACCTATTGTTGCTAATAAAGCTGTAGAAAAAATAAAGGAAACACCTTCGAAGGCTCCAGTTGTAACTATTATTAATAAGCTAAAGGAGATTATAACGAGGGTTGTAAAAACGCCTACAGCTATTAATAGAGAGGTAAGTAAAGTATTGCCTACGTCCTCTAAGACTGCTTTAGTGCCTTTTGTTAATAAAGCTGAAGACAACAAATTACTTATAAATCCTGAGGAAAAGAAGCCTGAGGAAAAGTCATTAGCTGTAGTAAATAATAATTTAACTGAGACTGAAAAGCAAAAATATAAAGTAATAGCTGAAATATTTGGGAAAATTCTTGAGATAGGAAAATTTGTTAAAGGTCCGGAAGCTAATAGATTAAAAATAGATACCACAGATAATAAAGTATTTAGAGAGACTTTACCTCCTACGATAAAGGATATTACACCTAAAGAACCTGTTACAAGCAGTAAGCCTGGTACTGGAAAAGGTGGTATCTCGTTTAGTACTATTATTGGTCTTGCGTTGTTATATGATATTTTAAATAATAATTTTTCAGGTATAGTGCAGTCGTTATATAGAACAGTAAAATCATTAGGACCACAATTATCAAGAACTCTATCTTTATTTAAAGGAAAAGTAGAACCTGCTCTATCTTCAATTAGAGCTGGAATAGCAAGAGCTGCATCTACAATTAAAGAAGCCTTTAAAGGAAAAGCAGCTTCAATTGGTAAAACATTAACTAATGCAGCATCTTCAATTGGTAGGGTATTAGATACAGAGTCAATATTTGGCAAATTAAAAGATAAAATTAAGCCAGTTTTTGACGATGTTGCATCTACTCTTAGTCAGGGGTTGATTAAATTAAAGGATAAATTTAAGTCTGGTCTAGATGATGCTATTAATACACTTAGTCGAAGTATAAATAATGGGATAACTAGGATAGTTGAAGGCGCAAAGGGTGCTGTATCTACAGCAGCAGATAAAGCTGCACAGCTAGCTAAAGCAGGTGCTTCAGCAGTTGCATCAGGTGCTAGTAAAGCTGCTTCATCTGTTGCTTCAGGTGCTGGTAAAGCTGCTTCAGCAGTTGCATCAGTTGCTGGTAAAGCTGCTTCAGCAGTTGCATCAGTTGCTGGTAAGGGTGCTTCAGCTGTCGCATCAGGCGCTAGTAAAGTAATGTCTAGTGTACAAAGCTCCTTACCATCTAAAGCTAATAGAGTTATTGATTTTATTAAATCAGGTGCAGCTGCAGCTAAATCAGTTGCCGGTAAGGGAGTTGAACTTGCTAAATCTGTTGGCGGTAAGGGAGTTGAACTAGCTAAGGCAGGTGCTGGTAAAGCTGCCTCAGCAGTTAAATCAGTTGCTGGTAAGGGTGCTGAACTTATTAAATCAGGTGCTTTGGAACCTTTAAAGGCATATCTCGATGGGGTATTTTCTAGAGCACGTTTAGAATGGGGTAGTCCGAGAGGTATAATAAAGAAGCTAGCTAAGGTTACAAAAGCTGCTAGTAGCAAATTAGGAACCAAGATTCCTGTGGTTGGCGCTCTCATAGAAATGTTCTTTGGTAGGGGTGAAATCGATGAATATAAGAAAATGAGAGCTAGTAATCAGATAAAGTCTGATGATGAATTATATTTTCTAGCAGGTCAAAGATTAAGTCAAGGTGTAGCTGGGTTACTTGGTGGTGCTGCTGGTGCTGCTGCTGCTGGTATAGCTTTAAACGCTCTTCCAGTTGGACCACTTGCTACGCTGCTTACAGGAGGGTTTGCTACAGGAGCTGCTACACTAGCTGGAGGACTATTAGGCGATATAATAGGTAGGTTAGGTGCAAAGGTAGTAACTGATTACTTAATACCTCCTGAAACAACTAGAGCTTTCGGTAAGGCTCTAGTTGATTCTCCTATTAAAGAAGAGGAGTTGCAGGACTTCTTAGTTAAGGATAATAAGGTATATAAATTTAATGACAAAGATGAAGTTTTAGGCATGAAAGCTGGTGGAGCTATTAACAATTTAATATCAAGTATAATAGCAATCAAAGATAAGCAGTATAATGTAATTTCGAGTCAATTTAATAATATTAAAAAAATAATTCCTGAATTACCTAATATGTTTAAGAACTCAAAAGAAACTACAATTAAAGTTGCCAGAGAAGCGAGTAGTGCGGTATCTATTAGAGCTAGTAAAGCAGTTAATAATATAAAGGAGATAGTGCCTAATATTAACCTAAAAGTCAACTCAATGCCAGCAACAGTTAATAAGGCTGTTGATCTTGCTTCTAGAGAAGTAAAAGATAGAGTATATAGCTTTAAAAGCAAGAGTGAAGTATTAGGTAAGAAAGCTGAAAATTCTTTTAACAACTTAATACCAAGTATTACTAATACAAATGAGAAACAATTTAGTATAGCCTCAAGACAGGTAAAGATACTAGAGGAAATTAGAGACGGTATAAGAGCCTTAGCAGCTAAAGAATCCAATAATATTAATAATTATAATAACACCAATGGAGGTAGAAAAAAAGAAACTAGACCATCTTTATCTCCATTTACTCTTAGGTCTGAGTTTGATTCCATGAACAATATAGCTACTATCTAAAATGGCAGGACCTTATTACGCATCTACTACTGAAGAGACATCTACATCGATACTCGGTATTACTGTGCAGCATACCGACCCACTGGTAAAACTTGTCTCAACTGGCTCTATTATTGACGTTGTTAATGATTTTGCGTGGTCTATTTCGCCGCGTAATCTTGAAGGACTTAAAAAAGTTCCAGTTATGTACTTACAGGAAAGAGAGCAGGTACAGAACTCATTAGTATCTTCTGCGCTATATTATTTCAACGCTTTTAAGACAAGTGTAAAAAATCAAGAAACCCTTAATATGGCAATAACTAAATTAGATAGTTTATTTAGTGCTATGTCATTAGGTCAGACATATAATCTTAAAGATAATATTTTTGAGAAATTTTTAAACAAAATAAAAATCGATACAGGTAATGATGAAGGATTATTAAATGATAAGTTAAAATCATATATCGGAATTTATCTAACTAAACCAACAGGCTTCAACTATGCATTACCTTTTTTCAATGAGACACCTTTAAGAGCAAGAAGTAATTGGGGTTACGATCAAGGATTATTAAGTGATGGAAACAAAGAGACTATTAATTTAGCACAACAAGCTGTAGAGGAAACAGCAGCATTATTTAACATTACTCAACCTGGAACTTTTATTGAAAAGCCAAAATATTTTCAGTATAATAATGAAGGAGAGTCTGTAACTGTTAGCTTCCCTCTTTTCAATACTATTAAAAAGACTGACAAGCTAACATATCAGCAAAACTATGAATTGTTATGGATTTTAGCTTTTCAAAATAAACCCTATAGAACTTCTTTTGCTAGTATCTCACCACCTAAGTTATATAGTTTAACTATACCTGGTCAAACTTACATGCCATATTGCTATATTAGTAGTATGGATATTAGCTTTGGCGGTACACGTAGAAATCTACCTGTTACAATACCTGCACCTAGTCAAGAAATAGGGGCAGCAGATCTAAAAGCAGTAGACAATCAAGGACCAGTTCGGTCAGTTACTAGGACTGTAGAAGTAGCAATACCTGATGTGTATATGGTAACTCTAACATTTACGAGTTTATTAGCCGATGTTGCTAACACAATGGTAGACTCAGGGTTTACAGGTCGTAAGATTAGAACCGGTACTATATAACTACTGACACATACTTTTTAATGAACCCTATAGGCTTAAGTCAAAATTCTGTAACTGATCTACCTAGTCTCGAGAGAACTAGGTATGAAAATATTTTTAAAGTTTTTAAACTATTGAAAGATGCAGATAATAGTTACTACTTTTATAATATAAACAACAAGGTAATGATACCTGAAGATTTAGATGACAACATTTTTAATGTTATAACTCCTAATGTTAATACAGCATGGACAACCTTGTCTTTTAGACTATACGGGACAATAGATTTATGGTGGCTAATATTTATTATCAATAGACCAAAGGATATATTTCTAGCTGAGAGTGGTGTATCATATAGATACATAAATCCTGGATTTATAAACGATGTATTGACTAATATAGAGCAACAAATAAATGCATGAGCGATAACTTATCCAATATTAAGAATAGTGTTTATCGGTTTAATTTTTCGTTATCAAAAATAACCGGCGACACGAAAACTAATGTATTCATACCTTTACCGAAAGGTATAGTAAAGTATCTCGAAATAGATGATAATCTTGCTAACATGGGGGTTGTAGGTTCAGTTGTTTTTAACAATTTCTATGGTATTTTAGAAAAACTAGGATTAGGATCTGGTGTCAACGACACTACAACTCTTTTTGATATTAATATAGAGAATATAGATTTTAAAGAGACTAATATACAAGACAACTCTATACAAGCTCTAACAATATTACAAAACAATACCGATACTTCGCCTAACCCTGTCGATAAGAGTGCTATTTATAATTTCGAAGAGTACTCTATTAATTTATTAAGGCAGAAAAAGCTCGAGCCATCAGAATTAAAAGCAAGCGGTAAAATAACAGATTCAATATATAATTTATTATTTAAATGTTTTAATAGTGAAACTATTATTGATAAAGCCAGCTTTGAAAAACATAGAGAAAGTAGTAATGATATGAGCGTAGATGCATCAATATTAAAGAGTAACAGCTATTACGATTTTTTAAAATTGCTTTATAAGTACTTACTGATAACAGGTGATAAAAAAAGTCCTGGGTTGTTACAATTAGAAAATTATGTAGACGAAAAAAGCGTATCCGATAAAAAAGGTAAACTATCGGTTATAAGAAAGTTTACTATTATGCCTTTGTTTGAGAGGATAAGAAGTCTTATCGGCAAACTTCAAACTGGTAATAAGAATATAAGTGAAGAAGTATTAGAACAATTTACTATAGGAGGTGAATCTAGTGCACCATCGTTTCGCGAAAATAGTATAGAATCTGTAACAGTTTTAAGACCAGATTTTAAATATTTATACGAAGAAAAATGGGTAAATTATACTGGTGTCACATCTCTGTTAAATCTTACCGATGTTATTGGTATTGATTTAAAGTATAAGAATTTAAGAGAGGGATTTCAACGGGATGCACTTGAAAATAAGCTTAGTAATTTACCAACGAGGGTAGATATTAAGGAAGATAATTCTGTTGAAAAAATATTAGCTTTTGATTATAAAATTCTAGGTGATCACAATCTTTTAGAAGATGGTATTACCTCTATGCTATATAAGAGCTTTATTTACGACAATACTGCTGTTGTATTTAAAACAGTGGGTAACCCATATCGTAAGCCAGGTAGATTTATTATATTAAACGGCGGGTATGAAGAGGATAGAAACTCATCTGCAACCGGCTATTGGTTTGTTATTGGAATTAAACATATATTTGAAAACGAAATATACAGTAATGAGATAACAGCTGTTAAAATTTTTATTGAAGATAAGAATGGATTAATAAATGCTGAAGTATCTCAGACAGTTAATCCAGCCGCAGCTAGTAAAGTCACTCCATCAATTAAAACAAATACAAATGATTTTATAGAACCTAATAATAACAATAATAATTTACCAGAATTGCCAGTTACGTCAGAGAGTAACGACAATGTTATAGATGCAAGTCTCCTTTCAGATATTTCACAAGGAGAACCAGTTATTGATAATATACAGCCTACAGAGACAATACTAACTAATGACGTTAATATAGATGTACCGATACCTGAAGGTATACCATTTGCACCTGACGCTGATCCACCAACACTACCAGTTAGTGCAGGAATATCACGCATTGAGCAATCCCGTAGAGAGTCGCCATTTAATATAGTTAAAGTTGGAGGTGTCGACCCAGCTACGGCAGCACGAATCGCTGAGCAGCGCGCACGACGCGATGCAATACTTGGAAGGTAGTAGAAATGCATTTTAATATCTTAAGATATAACCCTCATTACGTTGCAATTAACTTCGTTGTCTAAATAATTACATGATAATATTTAAATCTAATTTAGCTGAAAAGCTGTTTGGATACGCTATAAGTAGAGAGTTTATAAAGTTTGATTCTACACTGTGTGAACTACTAGATGATCCTAACCTGCAATTAGATTTTGAATTAGCTATAAACTTCAATAAAGCTTTAAATGGTAATTTAAAGGCGAGAGAAACCTTTACAAACACCTTTATATTATGCAGTAGTTATATTGATCCAGCCACTATAAATTTTTACGTACGTAAAGTTAATAACTACCCTATTTTCAAGGATGAGATAAAGCGGGTAAATTATATTTTTGCAAATATCGATAGGTTACCAACTACTTCTGAAGGTAACGAGACTGGTGAAGCAGATAACTTTTATGTTAATGATGTGTCTCCTAGTAATATAGCTTTTTATAGAAGTTTAAAAACTGCATTAAAGGATTGTTTATATGCACCGTTTAATGTTTTTAGAACTGACTCACCAAGTATAGGTAAAATAACACAGGTTATACCTTCAGCTACTAGTGTATCTATGCTATCAATCGAGCAACTGAAAGATTCCATGATAAGCATTACGAACGGAATGGATATGTCAGTGTTTAATAAGATACCAAAAGCTTTTCAAGATGGTATTTTAGAGGTTTCTAAAGCTTGTAGTAATACATGGGGATATATTCAAGGTGTTTTAGTAGACGATGCAGATAAACCAGTCTTTATTGAACGAGCCTCTAATGGACAATCGCTAAGATCAACGCCTAATAACTATCGATATACACCAGATTTGAAATCTTACTTTGATATTAGTACTATATCCTCTAATGTTCTAGGTGAAATAGCTTCTAATCTAGGTGGAGGTTTTACAAAATATGAACATTCCGTTAGATATAATGGCTATGATCCTTCTCAGAATTTATCACAAGTTAATAAAGCTCCAACTGTAGGTAGTGTAAATGGTACACCAACAGCTTTTAATTCTGTTGGTCAATCCGATAGGATAGCGCCTCAAACTAACGAGAATCTTAATTTAAACGTAGTAGTTCCACCGGCTGTACCTTATACAGATCAAGTATTTGTAAGTGAGCCAGTAATAGCGCGCAGCTTTTCAAAAGATAAAGATTTAAGATATACTGTTTTTGCGGCATGGAAAGATGATAATAAAAAGATAGTGTGGACAGACTCTTATGATGAAACTCCTGATGATATCCTAACTCTTGAGGGTACTGCTAATATAGGAAAGGTTCTTACCCCAAGTATAGCTGGAGAAAGAGATCATGTTTTAGTAGATCAGTATCTAAACGGACAAGGGAGTTCACCCTCTGGATACACTCGAGCTGCTGAGAATAATTTAGACCTTACTCAATATAAACTTAACGCATTCAATCATGGTATAGCTATAAGTGAAGCAACAATTACAGAATCAGGTCTTAGCATGAAACTTCCAGTATTTGGAAGACTTGCTCGTAGAAATCAAATATTTGCTGCTGTGTCGTTTAAAGGTAAGCCCTATGAATTAATACAATGCATTGACCGTAAGGGTACTGCCAAAGGTGGTAGTAAAATTATAGATTTTACACCATACGCTTTTTATAAAGTAACAGGATCCGAGCCAGTTGCTGGTCGTACCCTAGAGTTTGTACCGGGTGGATGGAAGCGAATATTCGCTGCAAGTTTACCTAATGTAGGAGAGATGAGAATAAGATTTTGCGTCGGTACTAGAGATCAAGTAACAGCTGCTCTAGTAGGTAAGACTTAAATATCGATAACTTCTTTACCTATAATAGCTTTCATTATATCTTCTCTTGATAAGAGAACCTTGGTTTGATTATCTATTATACTTAATTTTTCTTTAGATTCAATATCCATTGTTTTTATCTTAACTTGGTTCTTATTTCTTTCATCAGATATATAAATCTTGTTGAGTGTGTCCACTGCAGAAGAAGCAGCTTTTATAAGTTCAGCTAAAGCAGATATTGAGTCAGGGTCTGCATCTGCAGTGCCGACAAAATCTCTCATATCATCTATTAGATTTATAGAATCGGTAACTAGCTTGCCGGAGTTCTTAATTAAGAACTCCTCTAACTTCTCTTTAGTAAGAGTTTCAGTTACTGGAGTATGCTTAATTACAGAAGTGTTTTTTAGCTGTGATAAAATATCATTAACAGCTTCGTCTAACTCGTCATTCATTAAAATTATTTAGGCTTGATTAATTTGATTCAACTACTATAATGATAGTATAGTTATGAATACAGAAACACAACCAGTCGTTCAGTTTTTTAAAACCCATGAGAGTGCTCAATTGCCTAAGTTTAATATTTGCGATCCATTAACCGGTGATATCGGAGCAGATATTTATAGTGTTGCAGAGCAGGTTATTCCCGCTAAAGGATCAGCTGTAGTCGCAGTAGGGCTAACAGTTGGCTATATCGAACCAGGATATTATTTTAATATATCGCCTAGGTCAGGGCTAGGATTTAAGCATCAAATTCAACCGCATCTCGGTAGAATTGATAATCAATATCGTGGCGATCTAGGTGTGTTACTTTATAATTTTAGCGATAAGGATTATCAAGTTAGTATTGGTGATAGGATAGCTCAAATAGAATTTCATAAACTAATACAACCTAAGTTTGAATGGACTGAGACTATAGTTGAGAGTGAGAGAGGCTCAAATGGTCAAGGTTCTTCAGGCAAATAATATATCATGGATAGCAATTCAATAACAGAATCAATCAAAGGATTATGGGTCGAGCGTTATAGGCCGAAGACTCTTGAGGATATTATTCTACCGGCTAGAACACGAGAGATTATAGAAGGGTTCGGCGACGAGATACCTAACTTACTATTTGCTAATACCCCTGGCACTGGTAAGAGTTCACTCGCTAAGATCATTGTTAATGATATTCTTAAGTGCAGCTATCTTTACATTAATGCTTCGGATGAGTCTGGTATTGATACAATTAGACATAAGGTATCTACGTTTGCTCAGACTAAGTCATTCGATGGTAAGATTAAAATGGTTGTATTAGATGAGTGCGACTTCCTTTCTATTAGCGCACAGGCTGCTTTGCGCAATACCATGGAGTCTTATTCTCAGTATACGCGATTTATCCTTACTGCTAACTATAAACATAAGATTATACCTGCTTTGCAGTCAAGATGTCAATCTCTAGATATTAAACCTACGATTGAAGAGGCAGTGCGTCGATGCTATAGTATTCTTAAGCAAGAGAAAGTTAATGTAAGTGATGAGCAAAAAAAGAAGTTCGTCGAGGTAGTAAAGGCTAACTTCCCTGACTTACGTAAGACTATTAATGAATTGCAGAAAAACGTTATTAATGGTAATCTATCTATCATTAATACTAAATTAGATGATGAACTACTTGGTCATGTCTTTAAGAGTATTAAAGGTAAAGATACTATTAAGCTTCGTAAGTTTCTTATCGAGCATGAAGATAGATTCAACGGTGATTATGATAACCTGTTAGTAGAGCTCTTAAATTTTATATATGATCAGAGTTTTACAGATGAAATGTGTAAGAAAAGTATGATTGCAACTATTGCAAAGCATTTATATGAGAGTAGCTTTGTTGTAGATAAAGAGATTAACTTCTTTGCGTGTACAATTCATCTAGAGAATTGCTAATCAGGTAACTTAACCTTCCCTTCCTTAATTAGTCTTGTTCTATTAGCTAGATGTAAGATTTTTATAACAGATTTATTCTGACCCTTATATGGTACACCATAACCCTCCTTTATTATCATCTCACATAACGACTTACCATCGATAATAAAGTCACCAAGTACTCTTCCATACTTGTCATCAATTGTAGTTGTAACTACATGCTTGCTACCTTCTGGTAGCATTTTTTTTATATAATCCTTACTAGCGTTACCGAATATCTTTTCAGTACTATCTATTGTTCTACTCTCTGGTGTATCGACGTTTAGAAGTCTAATAGCTACATTATTAATCCATGTATTAAACCCAACATCGATATTTACCTTTATAGTATCGCCATCAGTGACTTCAACTATAGTACATTTATATTGATACACGGTTATTTTAAACCACCTAAGTAGTCATGAGTATAAGAAGCTTGTGCAGGAGATGGAGTTGCTGGGCTACTAGGTAATTCTGTATTCTTTGTAGGTAAAGCTAAACCAGTATTAGTTAATTTGCCATCACCTCTATCTGTTTTATTTGTAATGTGATCTAAAGGTTCTAATTCTTTAGGTTTAACATTTGTGTTATTTTTACGTACAAAAGCATCAGGTATTGGAGGTAGATTTGGATAGAAAGATACAGGTTCACCTAGTTCTGGTGATACATTAACGTAATGAGTGTATCTACCGCCGCCAGAATCTAAAGCTAGAGTTAATGAAACATCTGCTGAAGAGGTTTGAGGATTACCTGGATATCTAGGAGACGTAGTATCTTTAATACCTACTACTCTAACATGTAAGCCAGTTTCAATCATCTGATCAATAAGATCTTTAGAATTTTGACCTAACTTTTTATACGTTTCACCAGATTTAAAGTTATCGTTAAACTTAAATACATCTCCTACTAAAAATCCACCTCTCTCGAATCTAGATAGGTACGTTTCAACTAAGGTTAAATATCTTTTGACCATACAAATATTTAGTCCTTTAATTAAATAATTACATGGAATTCGACAAACTTGTAGCAGAGATATTAGAAGAAAAGGCGGGCGCTCGCTGTACTAAAGTTACAAAGCAGCAATCCTCTACAAGACCATCTAAGAAATATATGAGATGTGTTAGGGTAGATGGTAAGCTTAAACGGGTACATTACGGAGATCCTAAGCGTAGGATAAAAAAATCAAACCCGAAAAAGCGTAAAGCTTTTCGGGCTCGTCATAAATGCTCGTCAGCTAAACCAGGTACTGCTAAGGCACTCTCCTGCGCTAATTGGTAGAGTTACTTAGAAATCTTATCTTGATAATAGCCCTGTACAATACGAAACGCATTCATAATCTTAACCTCCTCACTCGTTACAGGTCTGATAACTTCAACAAATGCGTGTGAAGAGAATCTAGGTACTGCCCACTGACCGTCTTTATCAATAAACGAATCATCTGTCAGGTTAAAAGACTTTAAAATATCTCGTGAAATCTCACGAAAGACTTGATTGGTATCGACAACTGCGTCATCAGCTTTTATCTTAAGTACTACGTTATTGAATTTCATACCTCATTATATGATAGTTCATATAAATATCTATATGCCTTATGTAAGAAACCCTGAGCATGTATCTTAAAAAAAGTATATGGCTATAAAATTAAATATCATACAAAGACCTTCAGATGTACAAGCTGCTATATCTAGAGGATATCTATATAAAGATATAAAACTCGATCTTGCACCTGCATATCTTAAAGGTAGTGAAATGCACTCTAAGAGAGAAACAAAAGATTTAGCTTGCTTAACAGATAGAGACGCAGTAGTTAATTCTTTTAAAAATATTTTATCTACATCACCTGGTCAGAAACTACTAAATCCTCTGTTTGGAATAGATCTCAGAGTTTACTTATTTGAGGTAGTTTCTGAAAATAAAGCTTTCTTTTTAGCTCAAACCATACTTGATGGGATGGCAGTTCAAGAGCCAAGAATTTCTATCGACTTTATAGAAGTACTTGCAAACATAGATGAAATGGAGTATGTAATAAATCTAGAATTTTCTATACCAGAACTTGAAGCTTATCAGCTATCACTGAATGGAGTCTTAAATATTGACGGCTACAACTTTGTATAAAATGAGCATTAAAAATTTTACAGAATATAACTTACCTCAAAACGCTTACGCTACTTTTGATGCTACATCTTTAAAGTCTTTAATAATACAAAGACTTAATGAATCTGAAATCTTTAGAGATCAAAATTTTGAAGGATCAAATATCAACGCATTTATAGATGTCGTTGCATATATGTATCATACACTGTTGTTCTATCTCAATACCACTTCTTCTGAATCAACTTTTACCACAGCTGAATTATACGAGAATATGAATAAACTTGTATCTAATATAGGATACAAGCCATTAGGTAAGCAGACATCAGTAGCTAATATATCTTTAATAGGTACCTCTAGCCTACCGATTGGACCTTTTACAATAAAGCGTTTCTCTTTTGTTAATGTATCCGGTATTAACTACACTACCCTTAAAGATATTTCGTTTGAAAAAACAATAAGTGGTGAGCAGTCATTATCTATTAGCAACAGTATATTACACCAGGGTAGTATAAAAGAGCATTTACCTTACACTGCTACAGGTGAAGAATTTGAAGTTGTTAGAGTAGTTAATACTAGACCTGCAACTAATTCTATTACTGAACCTTTTATAGCTGACAATACATTTTCTGTATTTGTAAAAAGTTACGAAACAGGTACTTGGCAACAATGGACAGAGTCATCTTCACTATACTTAGAATCGCCTGGTAGTTTGAAATATGAGAAGAGGTTGAATGAGAATGGTAACTTTGAATTTAAATTTGGTAATGATGTAATTGGTCATAAGTTACGTGAAGGAGATATAGTTCAAATTTATTATATACTGTCAGATAATGCTTCTGGCGTTATATCCGCCAACGCTATTAACGGATCAAAATTTAATATCTTTACATCACCAACCTTCGAAAGTATTGTTGCAGATATCTTTACAACTGAGACTACGTTTATTACTGTAAACAACTCTAGTTATGTCTTAGCGACTAACCTAAACGATTCTACCCCTATTACTTACGAAGAGACAGTTGAGGAAATTAGAATAAATGCACCTAAGATATTCTCACTACAAAATCGTTTAGTTACCAGTCAAGATTACGAGTTCTTTATTAGTAAGAATTTTAGCGGTGTAGTGAAATCAGCTAAGGTGATATCAAATGACGAGTATACTTCAACAGTTTTAAAGTACTTTTATGATATAGGTCTTAATAGACCTAATGACGATAGCAGAGTTCTATTTAATCAAGTAAGATATGCTAACTCAGCAACCTTTAATAATGTTAATTTGTATCTCGTACCTACAAATACTATTGTTGCTGAACAAATACCAAATTATTTAAATCCATCACAAAAACAACTTATCTTAAATGAGTGTAGCTTAATTAAAGATTTAACTCATAATATTACTTTTGCTGACCCAGTTTATAAAGCATTTAATATAGGACTAGAACTAGTTGGTGAAAAGCCATCATTAACTATTATAGATAACTCAAGATTAGTAATATATAAAAATAGAACTAGTACCATCAATACAACAACTTTAAAGCAAACCATTCAGGAAATATTTAAAAGTGCATTTGCAAATCTTAGATTAGGTTCTATTGTTAATCTAAGCGATATATCCAATAGTATCTTAAATACGTACGGTATTGAGGGGTTAGCAACAAGAAGAATAGACACAGGGTTTGAGGTTCAAGGTATTAGCTGCTTAGTATGGAATCCAATATATGCAGAATATGATATTATAACTACTTCACAAAATTATAAATTAGCCAACTTTCAATATGCTTACTTCTATGAGATATCGAAATTAGCAAATAATATTCTCATAGTTAATACATAAATAATTAGATGGCGAGCTTATTCAAAACGTTCAATTACACTGGCGTACTCGCCCTGTCAAGTTATACATTACCCTTTACAAGTTTTTACTTTAAGCCAGAATTTAATAGAGACGGTAATAAATCTAGTACTCGTGTGTTGTGGGATTTTGGTGACGGTACTTCATCTGAAGCACTAACAGGTCAACACTATTATAGCTTACCTGGAGTTTACACTGTAACCTGTCATTTCTATGATAGATATAGTGATGTAACTACCGATACTGAGACCGTTACAGTTGTTAATTTTATTAACAATAATCTTATAGCTAGCGCAGAAGAGCAGCCTATTATTTTAATAGCTAATAAGATTAAGACGCCAATAGATGTAACCAGATTTACTTCCTATCAGACTCAGAATAGCTCATCTCTTACTATAGTACCGTTTGCATCAGGTTCATATGATAACTATTTTGATACCAGTCTAGTTAATACCTATTATGGCCACTTATATCCGTTCTCTTCTTTTTATCAATACCAACCAATAACTAAAACTATCTCAGAATTTGTTGAAATTTCATCTTTCTCGACAAGTAACGATAATCTATACTATAAACTATCTGGTGCAAATATAATAAGGTGTAGTTCGACAGATAGTGGATCCTTTTTTTGTGGCTCTTCTGGATCTGCTACAGTCTATTATAAGAGTGACTTACCCACTCAAAGAGTTGATCTCTTTTTTGGCTATCAACCAGATAGCTTATTATATGCGAGTAATACATACAACACTACTTTAACTGGTGTAACAATTTTTAATAACACTGACTATGGCTCTCTATCTATAACATCCTGTGGTTTAGAATCAGAGGGCTCATCTCAAGCAAGCTACCCGATAAACAAGAATAAATTTGCTAATACTAAGATCGGATTCGTAGTTAAAGTTAAGGATAACGAAAACTTTACTCTAAAGAAACCTGTTTCAAGTAGCTTTATTCTATCTCTAAGAAAAAATAATACCGTATATAGCTCTGCTGTATTTGCTTCAAATAATACTCTACTATCAGCTAGTCAATTATTTGGAGTCTTTAGAGGTACTTTGACATTGCCAGCAAGCGCTTTACCAGTTAATCCTTCAACCGGTCAACCTGATCCCTTAAAGGATGTCTATATAAGCTGCATTTATCGAACATCGTATACTCCTAATAACCTCACCTTTAACGGTGATGTTCTAACTCTCTCAGGACAATCTATAAGTTACGATACATTTGCACCTGCATCAAGTAGTATTAGCTTAGTAGACTCCTTAACGTCTATTAGTATTTCTATTAGCGGTAGATCAACTAATTTTGATATCTACCCAGTTAGAGGTCAGTATACTATAGCTAAGATAAATGAAGATATAGATCTTACACAAAAATTTAAGGATATTTCTTTACAGAAGGTGCTAATAGATAGCAAGGTTTTATATGATGAGTTTCTAGGCAATATTTTCGGCAATATAGATTCAGAGCAAACAACCATAGGTAAATTAACTTACGAGAAAATAGCTAACTTTATATCCAACAATAAAGTTCTCGATTACTCAAATATTAATAACCTATATTCTTTATTAGAAGAACTGAATATCGATACTTTAAAATTTAGTGCTAATAATTACCGTTACCCTGCTGAATTATCTCGCTTAATTGATATTCTGACTATTAATAAGTCAAGATTATTTGGTAGTGTCAATGCATACAATGAGGACTTCGACACAAGAGGTTATAATATTAATGAAGGTTATGGTGTAAACCTAGGTTCTCAAGTATCTATTTTTCAACCTATTACCGCTGGGCAGAGCTTGGTAGCTTTTGAGAGATTTGGTAATAATTATAAGGTCATAAGCACATATCAGCCTGTAAGCGCAGTTAATTCTAAAGTTTACGCTATAAGTGCATATAATGATAACTGGGGATGGGGATTAGTTCTACCAGATACTGGGTATGGATCTAAGATAAAGGATTACTACACATTCTATAGACATATTTCTACTGTAGAGGGAACGATTAAAGATAGTGTTATTAACTTTGAAGACACCAATACTACTATAACAGCTAATGTATCATCCTATGCAGAGTGGTCAAAGCAAGATGGTATCATTGCAAACTTAATAAGCAATCAGCTATATAAAGGTCTCGATTTGTTTGATTAAATATATTAAATGGCAGCTGCAATTACATATGCTACAAATTTAGTACCTAACTCAATTACTAATCCAGATGTAGATTTTTCAGTAGCAGAGGATAACAACACTCCGTTCTCTTTTTTAGAGTTTATAACCTTGACAAAGGTTGATTACTCACCAGAAGAGTATAATAATTTTTATATAAGTTATCTTAAGGACTGGTCTGAAACCAAAAATGCTACTAGAGATGGTCAGTCTCTTAGTTATGTTGACTACTATGTTGCCTTCATAAAGGAAATCATAGTTACTTTCTCGACCGCTAAAGAAAGAAAATTTCTAAGTAACATTAACTTTAATGATCCAGCAGATCTTGATGTAGCTATACCGTTTTTTGTCGAGAAAATACGTCAAGTTATACTCTTCTATAAGAATAAACGTGACGACGCAAAATACTCAATAGATAGAAACAAAATAAAAGGTACAGAAGTCTCTTTAGAGAAGGGATTATATGACAATATATACAACTATGTATTTTCTGCTCAAGATGATCCTCAATACTCTACTCTTGGATTTACACTCTCAAGTATCTCTAAATATTTAAAAATCGATATAGAAGAATACATAGATGTTTACGGTAGTTACTTTGACTTACCTCTCGATAAAGAACAGTCAGATTTTAATGCAGCTAACGGTACTTTAAAGGAATATTATACATCAAATTATAATCCTGTTGAAGTTAAATTATTCTTTACCAGTAGTCAATACGAAGAAATATTTGGCAGCGTAGCCTTTCTTTTAGAGATACCTTTAATTGCTAATGTTAGTCTTAAGTATGACCCAGTTTGCGATCCAACTAACCCGTTAACTTTATTAAATAATTCAAAAGTTACTGGATTAACCAATAGTGATGTTTTAGTACTTAAGAAAAAGCTTTTAGAGAAGTATATCGGTACAGATATATATTATATCGATACTACTAGTGGGGTACCTGTTTCTGGTGTACTTGTTACTGCAAGTAATCCTTCAAACAACATACATAACTTACAGGTTGCCTCAACTCCTACAGTGAGATCCGATGAGGTAAGGCTTCTTAGAAATGTAGGGCTATTTTTTAGCCCTGATACACAAGGTATTTTTCAATTAAATTCAAATAATTTTGGTTATAGAGTCGATGGAAGTAAGCTAGAGTTAAATAAAATTTACGTCTTTCCAGACCCGTCACGATACGGTAACGTAACTATTAATAAGAGTCTCGATAGTCCTTTAATATATATTCACGACTACAGACCTGATGTCAAAAACGTATCTAGCGGATTTGCAGTAGGTTTACCTAAGGTACAACCTAGTGATCAAACTTTTTCACCTTATTATGTTACCGAGCAAAGTACTATAAACTCTTTTAATAATTTTGAGATAAACTTAAATTTTAGCGATCTATATAATCAAGGCTATATAACAAAAATTCAGTATGACATATATGGTAATGAATATGCTCTCTTCAAAGATAAATTTGGTCAAACTTTTAAATCTTTCGAGACTCAAGTAACAGATATAACAGAGGAATCTCTAAAATATTTACAATTAGACGGTTACACATTTAGAGACCCTACATTAGGATATAATTTTATATACGAATTTACCACAAGAACGGTTGTCGTGAGCACAGCTCCTACTTATACACTAACTTTACCATATTACACTCTTAATTTTAGAGATTTATATCCTTATGATTGGTTTGAGGAAGTACCTGATAATGTTGTTAATACGTTTGACATATTAGATCTCAGCTTTAATAGTGTTTCCGCACTGAATGAGGTGATTTATTATCAGTTAAAGGATGGTAACAGCTTTACATACGAAAGTGGAGAGCTATTATCAGACCCAATATACGCTGGATATACAAATTATCCTGGTATATTTGAGTATTATTATGATGAGTTAATAGAAGGAGGTGTATCTAACCTAACGCCACCTACCATAGCTCGAGATTACGCAAATATTGGATCTTTGAGTGCTAATTTTACCTTTGATACTAAATTTGTACTGTCTAGTAATTTAGTTACAGACTATGATGGTGGTAACTTTAGCACTAATTTTGTATTAGCACAAGATGATACATATAATGAGCGTATACCTTACAGTGATATAGTATATGCTAGCGGACTAACTGTGATGTCTACTCTAACTGGAGATAATGTCTATAGAGCACAAGCATATAAAGAACAGTTACAAGGTAAGATATACGTTAAAAATGGCGGGTCCGTTAACTCTAAGTCTATAAGTGACTCTTTAAGTAGCGTTTTTAGCAAGTATAATACGTTAGTTAAATCTGAAGTATATAATGTTCCTAAAGATCTTGAGATATTTTATAATACAATATGTATTGAGACTCCGAGTTATCTAGTTTTTGACAAGATAGATTATGAAAATGGTATCTATAACGAACCAAGTACATCTAATACTGTATATAGTATATCGTCAGCGTCCTCTCTTAATGTTTTCTCGCAGAGATTCTTTAACGAGAAAGAAAAGACAGTAAACTTTTGTAAAATTATTCCTGCCATAGTCAATGGATCAGGTCAGCTAATTACAGATGTTACTAATACTGATCTTATTAATAGCAATAATAAGATGTTCTTACCGTACATCTATCAGTATAGCATAACAGACAATACAACAAAGCAATTATTTCCATCTAGTTCCGAAATTACTCAGCTGTCGAGTAATTTTACTCTTGCAGAAGAGTTTGATAATGAGTGTAATTTTAATCCAGTTAGAGTTAAGAAGCCTATACTAACTTATAATTCGTTAAATGACGTTTATAAGTTAGTATTCTTATTAATGGATAATAATAATCACTTTCATTTAGTAGAGCACACATTTGAAATAACGAGTGATCAGTTAATTTCCTTCTTGGATAGCAAGTGGTATAAGCATTCTAATACAATACGCACTACGGACTTTGTAAACACCACCTTTGCTATTATAGGTGGAGCCACTACAACAGGAACTATATCAGGAACGGAGGTAATTATATGAGAGATTTAACTATAACAGTAAATGTATCTAGTTTTACTTCAGGTGATACTGTCACTTTGTCGGGTATTGATATAAAGTCTAAAACTAATATAACTTATATTTTAAGTAATATAGTTGAGAGCAACTATGAAGCATTATTTCTTGATATAGATTGGGGCGACGGTTCACCTGTTGAAAATTATACGAGACCTGTGATAGTAGACTATAGAAACTCAAATATTATTGATGAAATAGTTTATAATAAGCCTTTAGGAAGTATTTTAACAACAAAATCGCATCTTTTTTATAATAATACTAGTTATTTTAACTCTAGTATCCTAATGCAGATGCTTATTATTTATAAAAATAATTCTTTCTTAAGAATAAATCAACCTATTAACATATATCAGGCTTCCTATTATGACGAGGTAGGCGATATTGATATATTGAGTGCTCAGGTTATGCCTCTTTCTACTAATAATACATTTATAAATTTAGAGAGTAAGTTAGGTAACTATACATATGTAGCTGCTCTTGAGACGTATAATAAATACAGTTCATCACCAATTATAGTTGATGATAACACCTTAGAAGGCTGTAATATTATAGATCTCTATAGTGATTACGAACTTCCTTCATACGATAGCTAGATAATGTTATGACAAGTCATTTTCTGAATTGACTCACTGTACATAAATAATTATAGTAATGAATTTACAGACTAAAAGTGTCTCTGCTATATATGCTTTACCAGCAGTTTATAGTGACCCCTTTTATGCGTTTAAACAGAGACGTGTAAACTACGATGATGGCTTATCTTTAATTGAAATAGCTGCATTATCTAATGTTTATAACTCTTCAATAAACAACTATACCTCTATTTACCTTACAGAAAAGAAGGTATATAGTGAATTTCTTAGAGCGTTTAAACAGAGAAGTTCAATATATACTATCACAACACCTCTTATATTTAACTCTATTGTTTCAGCTGCACTCAGCGCATGTATGAGTTTTAATACATCTAATATAACAGCTATAACTGCTACCGGAGAGTATAAAGCAAGTGTATCTACAACAGCTTTAAGCTCAACTGCTTTTAATAATGATGTTAGTTTTGAACTTGAAATATTAGACAATAAACTTCTACGAGTTAAGCATAATGCTAACTCTATAGATTTTTATTTAAATTTTATACAGCAAACGGATAGATTAACGTTTTTTAGTTATATCTCAAATATTGATCCACGTAGTTTAAAAAACGCAGAAAGAAATGATGTTTTTAGGTATCAGTTAGATACACAAGGTTATTTAACTTTATTTAAAGTTATATCTGATGGCTCTGTAAGAACTCTTATTTATGATAATGGAGATTTAAGATTAACTACTATAGATAATCTTTCTTCAAGTAGAAATGCTGGTATAATAGCTATAGATTATAACTTTACTCAAGTTGATACTAAAAATTCTACTAGCTGGGTCTCATACGAGCCTACTCAGCTCAATAACTTAATTCCCAATAATAATAAAAGTGTTTATAATTTACCTTCTCAATATCTACTACACACCAATTACAATCTAGAGAGTCTAGATTACTTTAATTTAAATTTTATAACTTTAAATAATTATAGAACAGAGAAGGGGTATGTTAGTACTGGTACTAACTTGTTATCTGCAGATAAAAATATACCAGATATCGATTTTAGAGAGTATACCTCATTACATACCGGTAATAATCAAGAAAAGGGTAATAAAAATATTACTTTAAATTATGTATTTTTTAATAAAGATTTAGTAATTAAAAGCGGAACTGATACGTTTTTTAAGACGCCGGAAAACATGTATCCCTTTACAAAACTCAATATCAATGATACAGATTTTGTCTCTAATGGTAGTTGTGGAGGCCCTTCACCGCTTCTATCTGATAAGATATATATAAATCGTAAATATACAAATCAGTTTAATAATGGTAGGTATTTATGTACCTGGCTTTCTGCTGGATCGTTTGATATTCCTGGAGTTTGGTTGGATAGATATTATGATGATAGTAATACAGATACTCCTATAATAGATTTTACAAGTTCTTTAGCTTTAGAGCCTAGTACTAGTTATAAATATGAGAGAATTGGAGTTGAAGATATTAATAATATTATTTTTAGTAGTAAGCCACTTCTATCTGGGTTTAATAATTATTATGACTCAACCAATGTATCTTTTGCTTATGAGTCTAATACTATTTTTTATGATGGAGCTAAGTATAGCAAATATATAGTTTCACCTCAAGTAAATAAATCTGGTCAATTTACTGTGAGTTTTGATTTGTATATAGATCAGAGTACAGATTACGGGTTTCAGATAGCAGGTAATAAGACTAATACCGGCTTCGGCGTTAGAAGTGATACAGTCATTACACCTTTTATATATACCTATCAAAATAATACTCTATATGTTTATAACACTGATCATGTTAATATTTCATTAACAAAGTTTGATAAAGATATTAGAGATATTATACCAGGCAAAGCATTGGAAAACTTTTTTGTAATTTGCAGAGATGGATATATCTATAAAGTTGATCCTCTTGGTAATAAGATTAAATTAGAGATAGTAACAGAAATAGTAGCATATAAAAGTTACCTGCAGGAGGAAAACTTTATCACTTTCCTTATTAATGATAATGAATTAGCAGTACCGGCAGTACCGAGAGGTCAGTGTGTTGAAATAGATAAGAATACTCTAGGTATTAATATTGTTCAAAGTGTACCCTGGGGAACATTCGAAAATATTTTTAAAATAGAATCTCCTAATAGTATATTTAGATATGATGGTAAGCTATTTAACACACCTGGAAGAAAGATAAGATATACTGGTAAAGATTCAGATATTTTATACTACAATATAGGTGATAAATTAATTGCTAAACATAATCTGCAGGCTCCAGAAGAACCTACTGTAAGCTTTATAAAAGTTGCAGAAAGCCTATCTGGTACAGATATAACTATAACTGATTTTAATATAGATTATAAACAGAATGTATATGTAGGGTACAAGAACAAAGTTCTTGTTTACAGTCAGAATAGGCAGTCTATAGCTAGTGTCTCACTATCAAGTATTTCAAGTATTTTATCATCTGAAAATACTAAGGTATTAGATATAGATTTTATTAAGGAATATAAGTATGGTGAGCCTGCTTTTATAACTACTGCTCTTGTACTAACAGAAAATAATCAACTAGGTCTTGCTAAGTTTAATGTATATGATAGTAATTTCACAAATACCTTTACACTGCTACCTTTAAGTGGTATTTATACTGCTTTTACCTCGGAACCAAAACGTTATACACAGACAAACTATCAATATTTAGATTTAAACTTTATACCTGATAATATAAAGTTTGAGTTAACTCTTACTAATTACCTTTCTTCAGAAGCTGTAGTTAGTAAAGATATTGATTTCAACTCTAGTACTATAGATGAGGGGTTTCATACCTTCACTTATAGGTTTGACTCGATAAAAGGTAATATTACTTTATTCGTGGATGGAGTTAAACATACTAATCTGCAGATACCTGCTGGTAAATACAAATATCAAACAATATTTCATGAAGAATTTTTCCTTGGTACTTTAGGCTTTTTTAATGGAATAGATATAGCAACTTATTTAAAACAGCCCGGTCAATATTTTATAAAAAATGCAAGAATTCGTAATTTTCTGTTTTATGATAAAGTTCTTAACGATACAGAAATTTACGCTGTAAATATGCTTGGAAAAACAATAGATGATATTGTTTTATCTATACCTGCAGGTCAGCGTAACAATACAGAAGAGGTTGAGAGATTATTTAAATTCTCTCAGACTAGTAGTAGTAAGTTGGTAGATATATATATTAAAAATTTAAAGGTTGAGGATAATAATTTTAGACAAAATATAATTAATGAGATTTTATCTCAATCGAAATCCTTATTACCAGCTGGGGTATATATAAACAATATTAACTTTATCGACTTTAAATGATAGATTACACCAACTATAAAAAGTTCTACAGTTCAGGCGATGAGTATAACATCGCTAATTTAGATCAGGTACCGTCTTGTATAAGAGCTGCTCCCTTGTCGGCTGGTCTTATTACATATAGTCCATATATTTCAGAACTTATTTACTCTGTCGATGGCTATGTTAGAATGTATATAAACGGCTATTATGTTCAGTGGGAAGCTATAGAGCAAGATCACGGTATAGTCGATGTCACTTATGATGAATATGGTGAAAGAATAATAGCTACTTTAGGAGGTGTAGGTGTCTTTTGGGGACCTGTATATCAAGATCTTGTCGAATCATCTGATTATACGTATGACCTTGAGACAGGTATGGTTTACAAGACACTCCTTGGAGTTAATCTATCATGGAGTGCAACTAGCTATACTCCATCGCCTGATAATATAGTAGCATTAGCAAACGGGGTGGTTGTAGGGGCTGGAACTCTTAATGAGCAATATTTAACATTGTCTAATGAAGGTTCTAATTTTACTGGGTTAGTAGAAGTTAACAACGGAGTAGCTAAAACCTTTTATACACAACAGTTACTAGAACCGAAGAGATTATTTTCAACTGACCTAGCTCTGTCTAAATTTACTTATGACAGATTAGTCGGTGATACAGTAGCTCTTCCTTATAACCTGCAGGAGGTTTCTTTTGAGGCTAATGATTATTTAACGTATAACCTAATAAAGGATAGGTTAACAAAGTTACATATTAATAATACATACGTTTTTTCGCGTATGTTTATACCTAATAATGATTTACCAGCCTCTAATAGCGTTAAATTCTTAGGTGTATCACCTGAGACGGTTAACTCAACAACCAATACCTCTAGTGTTGAGAATTTAACTCTCTACAATAGTAGTAACATTCAGCAGACTATAAAGTTTGAGAGGGTAGAAAAATTTGCTGAATTAGGGCAAATAAAAAGCTATGTTAGCGTAAAGTATGCTGAAAATACTGATACGTTTGTTATATTTGGTATTTCAGACACAAAATTTATTTCTCTATCTACAGATTTAACTACAACTGATTTTATCGAAAAATCAGATAAGTATGAAACGGTAGAAAATGAGCTACCGTTTGGTAAATTAGATAGTATATGTCTTAATACTAGTCATATTTTTATATCTGATTTTGCTAATAATAATATACTTAAATATGAAGTATCAGGGTTTTATAACAAGGATTTAGCTTTTGCTAATAAACGTAATTTTATAGAAGTATTAGGGGGCTCCGGGTATTCAACTGACTCATCCAGGTTTAATGGTCCGAGTAAGATCTGCTGCACAGATTCTTATCTCGTAGTTTATGACTCAGGTAATTATACATGTAAAGTATTTAACACACAGTTTAACTACATAAAAAGACTGTCAGGGCCTCCGTTTAAAAGAGAGCCTTTAGCTGCTATGGAGTTTGATACTCTTGAAAATAGACTTTATGTTCTAACCTATTACAGCGATGGTCTGAAGCTATATGTATATGATAGTGATTTTATACTACAGGAGCAGCATATACTAGAAGAAAAATTAACTATAATAAATGGTGTAACAGAAATTGTCAAGAATATTTCTTTTGCAAAAGCGAATAATAATTACTGGTATATATGTACAGATTTAAATGTTTTTCAGAAACTTAAAAATAGACCTGAAAAAATATTAGGTAGGTTTCAATTTGAAAGACTTAAATTAATTACAGGTTCTCTAAATCCAGAAATTACATATATATGGAATTTAACCAATATTAACTTTAATAAAGCAGAGTTTAGGTGGAATTTTTATGACACTTCTAACGCTAATACTGAAGCATTAATTGTAGATAATAAAAATAAAGGTATCGGGGTTATAAACAATTACAATAATGAGGACGATATCGTATTATTGACTGATGGTAGATTGTATATTTTTAAAGAGCCTTACACATACAAGCAGGCTACAAAGTACAATACATACCCTAATTATGGTGCTTCAAAGCTAACTATTAATCGTGACGAATACGTTCAGACCCCTACCATTAATAAAGAATTATATAAAGTCTTAAACGATATATATACATTAAAGAATAATCTGGTAGGTAGATTTACTGGCTCTTATGATGAAGGGGGAGTGTTTACTTTAGAAGATTATAATTACAATATTGATTTTAGGGATTTCAATCAAGCTGATATAAACCAATATTATATCCACGATAACGAAAAGGCTATCTTAGGAGTCATTAATAGAGCGTTTAGAAGTGTTTATGAGTTGCAATCTAAGTTAGTAAGTCTAACTAATGTAGATTATAAAAACTCATTGATACCTGTCTATAATCTTGAAGGTGGTATGTTAATATTAGAATAATAACTTAAATAATAGTATGCCAAACGCTTTGACTAACACTAACATTAGCGCTACCTATAATGGAGTGCTACATACAGACGGTACAACAATACCTCCTACCGGTCAACAATCTGTATACGACGGGTCCGGTGCTCAATCATCGCTTTCTATTGGTAGAACGAATCAAGGTGTGTCAGTAACAGGTAACTTATCTGCTACTGATCTATATGCAGGTCAGTTACGTATGCCTAGATTAGATGGTGCACAAAATCAAGTTGTTGCTAGAACCGGTACAGGTATTCTTGAGTTAAAGTCTCTTTCAGAACTTATTGGCGGCTCTACAATTAATCAAGGAGTTTATGATAATCCAAGAATAACAGTGGATGCAGGTGGCGTTATTACAAAGATAGAATCAAGACCTACTATTGTTATTCTTGATACTCCAAAGAGTATTATACCTGACTTTAACACTCCTACCTTAGATAAAGATGTTAATCCTATTTTGCAAAGTGCAGTGCCAGATGTAGAGAGCTTTGTTATTAACTGGTCAACAAATCCCGATTGGGGATTTTACGCGGATGGACCAGCCACTGCGACTATACCTGCTAAATACGCTATAATAACTGTAGAGCTTTTTATACATTCTGGCTCGACAGAATTCGAAACACAAATGCTACAAGATTCAAAGATAATAGCTAAAGCGAGAGTAGATAGTAACGATACTAGTGAAGCAGCTCGTTTAGATAATAATCGATACATATATCGTAATCAACAAATCGTTAAGATACCTACAAATCTAGTATCTATCTTTGAATTTAAAATTTACATGAACCAGAAACAACCAATAGCTGGAAGATATAATCGAGCTGGTAGGTCAGTAACTTTAGATGGGTGGGTTTTTTAACTAATTGATATAAATAATTAATAAAATGCCTGCACAAACAATTATAAAATTAAAGATTAGAAGAGGTACTGATTCTCAACGTAAGGTTGTTATACTTGAGCAAGGCGAGCTAGGGTATACTACCGATACAGCAAGAGTATTTGTCGGAGACGGTACGACCTATGGTGGAAGACCTGTTGGTAGTGTTATTCATAACCCTGTTAGTAACAGTTTATCAAGAAATACAGTTTCTAGAGCGGTTCAGAATGATGTAGTATTTACAGGGTCGTTAATGTATCAACTAACTGGTACAGATTATAGTAATCTTACTCATTGGCTAAATATAAGCCCAAAAGTTGATGGGTTAATTCTTAAGTATATTTCTGGATCAAACATATTAGGTATTCAAGACTTTTCACTAGGATATACTAAGCTTAACCCTAATGTTGTAACAGCAAATGGCGGCCTATCGTTCGGTATAGGTATATCAGCTAATGTCGATAATGTTACAATGAATATTGTTAACAACAAGCTAGCTGTTAAAGGTATTACAAAAGACAGTATAAGTAGTACGTCTTTTGGTAACTCTATTATTGGTGGCAGTGGCAGTCTTATTAATGTAAATTTTGATCCGTTGTATTTTAATTATAATACAAATCTTCAGCTATCATTATCAGCGATTCCTGCAGGTTCCGTTAAGCTAAATTCAATAGATAACTCTTTTATAGGTAATGGGTTAGTAATATCAGGTGGATTCCTTAAAACCCAATTACAAAATGTAGATAATGTTAGTATAGAATCAACTAATGGTGTAATATCTTTAAAAGCAAAGCATGATGGAAATTCTAGTGCTAAATTTGAGAATATTAACTATAATGAGGATGGTATAATTACCGGTCGCTCATCGATGTTCGGAAATTTACTATCTGTATCTACTAGCATTAGTGGTGTAAATTCACTCTATAATGGCTCATTAAATCAAAGTATTTTTACTAATCAGCAGACATTCACTGCTCTATGTACAGATATAACTCTTGCTACTAGCTATGTATCAAGAGTTAGTTCTGCTGGATTTATTGTAATAAATACAGCGGCTGGTGGTGATATAGCTATACCTATCTTTAAATTTGGTCCTATACCACCTATCTCCTAATAAAAAAAACTTATCATGGCAAAAATTGAAATATTTGAAAATTCATTATTAAGACTTCTGGTACGTAGAGGTACCGATGCTGATAGACAAGGAGCAGTACTAGCTTCAGGTGAGTTAGGCTATACAACTGATACAAAGAAGCTGTACGTTGGTGATGGTTCTACTGCTGGTGGAGTATTAATCGGTAATGTATTTAGAGGATCAGTTAATGTTGTTACAACTTTAACAAATGTGTCTCCAGGAGACCAAGCGTATGATAGTGATAATAAGGTTCTATATAGATTTATAAGTGGAGCTTCAAATAATATAGCTAACTGGGAAGTTATTGGTGGTGTTTATGCAGCAGATAACAGTACCATCATACAGAGTGGCAATACTTTTGCCGTTGGTGTAATTTCTGCTAGTAATATTGACCCGGGCTTTGTTGGTAATTCTTTAATTTTAAGTGGTGGTAAGATAGGTTTAAATACCCAAACAATAACTACAAATAGTATTCAATCAGATGCTGAGTATTTAACATTACCAGGAAAACTTAAAATAAATAATGTTAACTATGAATGGCCTATTGCAACTGCCAATGAGTTGTTTTTAACTACAGACGTAACTGGTAAGCTAAGTTGGGGAAGAGCTACTCAGGCAACTACGCTGTTCGTTCCAGGTACAGCAGGTCAAATACCTGTAGGTTCTATAATGCCTTTTGCCTCAGCTGCTAATGCTCCAGCAGGTTGGTTATTATGTAATGGTCAGGCGGTACCATCAGCTACTTATCCACAGCTTTATACAGCTATCGGAACAGCCTACGGAGGCGATGCAACCAACTTTAAAGTTCCTGATCTTATAAATAAAGCTCTTTACGGCTCTGCAAGCAGTCCTGCAACATCTACTGTTTATTCTTTGTGTGCCAGAACTACCAATGTTAGTGTATTAAGTGCAACAGGTATGCTTTATATTATAAAAGCAGTGTCAGATCCTATTGTTAGCTCAACAATAACTTTTACAGGTGGTCTAAGTTCCGTTCTTAACGGAACTACATCAACTGGAACAACTGTAACAGCTTTATCTGGTAATCATGTAGTTAGTCTACCTCAAGTTACGGTTGCTCAGACTATAAGCGGTTCGTTTTCAATTGATAATTTTGGACGTGTTCTCAGTCCAGTATCAACTCCTCCAATAATCGCTGGCGAGCAAGAACCAGCTGGAACTAACATTACTTATAATGTTAGTTCTCCTATAACGTTTCTACAGACCCCAGTTACTATATATTCACACGACTCGCCGTTTGTATACGATAATCCAGACGCGACTACGGCTCCATTTGTAAGCTTTAAAGGCACTATATCTGCTTACCCTATTGTTACTATGCTAACAACCGGAGTCTCTGCTACACCGTATACAGTAATTCCTAGTACCGCTAAAAACTTAATTGTGCAGAGTAGGGTTTCAAAAATTATAAATTGGGCTAATCCAGCCGAGCCTAATTATAGAAAACCTCGACTTGTAGTAGCTGCACCGAATATATCATTACTCGAAACAACTAATCAAAACTTTCCTGGTACTAATGAATATACCCTTAGCTATATTCAAGGTAGTTTTCGTGACACGTTTATAATGACCCCGGAGTTAGCTCTATGCGCCGTTACACAGATGTTCTTACCTTTGTCTGCAACTAATACAGGAGATCTAATAATGTCATTTAGATCTCCTCCTAATAAATTTGATACCGTTGAAATTAAGATTCTAGGTTATACTATATAGTATGGAAGATCTAATTGTTGATAGTTTTACAGAGGGAGACTTTGTCTTTTTATATAAAATACTTTCTGATTGTAAGTATAGTTTAGATGAGTCTGATGTATTTGAGCACGCTAAGCAATTGAGACATAAAGTGAAACAGACACTTTCTCACTTAGAGATATAAATATATATGTGGATATTCCTAACCGAGCATATGCAGTAGGTCAAGAGTTTACAAATTATATCTTAATTGATAAAACTAGAAACAGTATTATATTAAATGTTGATGTAGAGCATTTTAAGACAATATTTCGTGAATATAAAAGACTAAACTATAAACTAGTATGTTGTTGTAGATTTAAGGATAATAATACTTTGACGTGCGTCTTTATAATTGCGAACAATGATAAATAATACGTATGGAGTATCCAGCTCTTAATCCTAATTCTAAACTTTTTAAGATTTATGAGAAAGCTCTTTCCCCGTATTACGATATAGTATGGTCTTTTGATTATTATGCTACAAGCATACCTGCTAACTCACAGCTAGGCATCTGTTTATTTTTGCAAGATTCTCAAGGGATAGCATTAGCTCAAGGTTACTCCATACTAACAAGTCCGAATCTATCTAGCTATTTAGCATATCCAGATGAATCGTATTTCTTCACCAGCTCACTATCAGGAGGTAATAATGTTGATCTTGGATATGCAGGGCCTACATTTAACATAAATAAAGGAGTTATAGGGGTTGGTCTAGACACTACTGGATGTTTTGCACTAGCTGTTAGCTCTCTTAGCGCGTTAGTAAGGGATGGAGACTTAGATTCAAGTCGTAAATTAAATTCATTATCAATTAGAGGACAGGCTCCGACCTATAGTTGGAAAGAATACTCTGTTAATACTGCACTATCTGCATACAACTTTACTATACTTGAAACTCGTAAAAAGACAATTAGAGCTCGTCTAGGTAATGTAGGTCAAACTTTATATGTAGACTTTAGATATAGTCCATCTGAGGATTTTGTTAATATATTAACTCAAAATGTTACGTTTAGCAGATCTTTATCAAGTAGATTTAGACCAGGTGTTACATTTGTTAAACCTGTATCAGGTAATGCACCGGTACCAGTAATACGATTTAGTAACTTTACTGTTGAGGGTAGAGAAGGCTTTACGTATGTTGCTCCTCCAAGCTCATCAACTTTACTTAAAACTCCAGTACTAGATACTAGCTGCTTAATCTCTGAGTGTGAATATAAGCCATATGTTCCGCCAGTTTACGCACCTTACATACCACTACCAGTAATCGCTCTAGGTCCTGCTCTAGTTAATAGGCAGCATACTGGCCTTATAAGTATAAATGTAGATAGAGCGTTTAATAGAGGTATAGATAATGGATTTTCTTCCTACGACCTATATAACTTTGGCTATAATTTATCTCTCTATAATAATACAACTACAGAGATAATAAATTTAACACGTACTGATTACTTCACTTATGTATCCTTAGATAATAGTATAACTCTATCTCTTTCTAGTTTTAATAGTACCTGGAAATTAATTGGATCAGGAATAAATTATACTAATAGTAGTAATACACGACCAATTGGAAACTATTCAAACTATACTATCAGTTATAACTAATGAATAACGTTAATTTAAATTTAGATCTTAAAGGAGAGTATAGCTATCAAGTAATTGACAATGGACTCGTTGTAGAAGAATTGGACTGGTCAACTAATACTATTCTTTCTGGAGGATTATTAGACTTATACGCATACGATCTACCTAGCATGCTCAACTACTTAGATTTAGGTAAAAGTGGTAATTTTATTGGTAAGGCAGGCTATTTTTTAAATGGTATTCAGGAAGATACAGGTGATCCTCGTTTAAGTAGTATTAAAGCTTCGACAAGCGAGTCATATATCGAAAATACCAGTACAAAAGTATACTATAGGTCATTTACTACCCTACCTTCGACTGCTGATACTACTATAAAGGAGTTTTCTATAAAGAGAGCTCTCTCAGGTAACGCATTTGCACGTAATACCTTCTTAGTACCTCTTAACATTAAGTCTGGTCAGTACATTATCTTCTATTATAGATTAAAAATAGATTGGAGTTCAATTTTAAGCTACAGACTTAGAGTAACTGCTGCTGATAACTATGATTATACTATACCTGTCGATGGAGCTACCTATCAAATACCTTATGATAGGACATATTATAACAATAATAGTCTAATTTTATCTCAAACAACTGAAGATATTCCTAATTTTGGTGAAACCTTTCCAACAGTTTTAACATATGGTATTAATAATCGTGTTAGTTCAAGCTTTAACCCTACAGAGCTAGGATATTCAATAGATCACACTACCAAGGCAGTGACAGTATCTACTGCATATATTAATATATCTGCTTCTACTGTAGGTATTTTTAAAAACATACAATGTATCTATCTTTCTAAGGATGGATCTGTAGAACCTACGAGTAATTTTTTCGTATCTAAGTTTAAATTTCCAATAGCTATATATAATCTTGATGCTGATACTACTGCTAGTATACAGTTAACATATTCTATTAATACTAATAGCGGTCCGGTTGGTCCATACTCAGACCCTTATGCTCCATCAGGTAAACGTACTAATTATTTTACCTTTAACGTAAATTACACTTGGAGAGAAGCTTAATCTCCAAGTGTAAGGTAAAAGTACTCCCATAGCTTATAATATTTTAAATAGTAACCTTTTGTATATACGTGTCTTACCCAAGGTTTATAATCCTGACCGGAAAAATGAACAATAATTGGGTCTTTTGTCTCAATAGGCTTATGAGTCATACAATTATATCTAGGTGAGATTACGCTAAAAGACTGATCGTATAAATTAAGTATAAGTTCGTCGTTTACATACCCTCCTTGAGATCTATCATATACTTCTTTTATAAATTCTACATAATTATTAGATCTTAGCTTATTACAATCCATTAAGCATACCCCTGCATTAAAGGTACTACTATTTTCTTTAGCTAAATCTATAAGGAAGTCTGCTTTACTGAAGTAGATAATATGATCTTCCAATAAAGTATCTGTAACCGAGGCAGCTATACCCTTTTCAGAAGTTTCAGTGTGCTCTAAGTTAAAAATCTCCTCACTTGTTATAAGAGTATCACAGTCTAGCCATAGAAACTTATCTATCTTTGTATATAACGGTATAACAAATCTATCCATAGTGGTTGGAGTAATCCAGCTATGATTAGTGCTAGTAGGCTTTAAGTTAAAAGTACTAAAAAAGGAAGGTATCTTTTCAAGATGGATAGTTCCGTGTTTAATATCTAAACTATTAATTGCAGTTATTAAAAGTTGAGTAACATAATTATTATTACCAAAAATGTAATAATCATATGGTCTTTTAAAGCTTTCTAGAACTAATAAATTAGGTAGTAAAAACCTCCATTGATTAGAATCTGTAATAGTTACGAACTTCATACTTAAATATTTCCCATCATAGCTTCAACAGTTAGGTCATGCTTCATTGAGTGAAATCGTTCATCCATATAACTCTGAATAGCTAAAGGTTTGATCCAACTATCGTTGTTAGCTGGTATATTACGTTCATCACATGCTTTAGTAATAACTTCTAAGCTCTCAACTAAACACATCCAGCGTACAAACTCATCGAATTCCATTACTTTCTTAGTTCCGTCTTTTAAATCAAAGGTAAATTGCTTCATCGCAAGTTAATTATATCATTGTTCGTTAAGCTTATCAAACATATTTTCAATCTCTAATGGCTCTGTTAGCAATCTAGTGCTAATTTCAGTTACAACTCTAAATTTATTATTGCAGACTTCACATTTTACAATGGTTTCCTCATCAACAAAGATAGTTACAGGTACTTCGCTCTTACCACAAGGACATTCTACGATTACTTCCTGTCTAGACAGTAGTTCATCAAGGGTTTCTGTAAGCTGCGCCACTCTACCCGATCTCTCCTCGTATGTTTTAACGATAAACGATAAAATATACTGAAGAGCAGTGACTAGAGTAAAGGTTTCCCATAGTCCGAATACGTTTCTTAAAGAAAACGCAAACCCCAAGCTAATTAAAAGTGTAATTAAGAGAGAACGAAGTAATAGCAGCATTATAATGCTATTATAGAGAGATATATTGATAAATCAAGAATTTCTTTGTTAATATTATCTATCTTTTCTTTAATCTTTTCAAGTTTATCCTTATCTATTGTTGGATTGTTTGCTGCTTGACCTAATATCGACCTAGCTTGTATTAAAGATACATAAACATTACCTAAAATCGGTACAATCTTATCAACAGGGTCAGGTAGGATAGGAGGTGCTTTACTTTGAGCTTCCTCATCCTTAAATTGTCTTATTTGAGAGCTTATATCACCCTGACCAATAACAGGTTTGTCGGCTATACCAATTTGATAAGGATTTTGTGGACTTTTCACACAATTATTTAATACGAGAATAAATAAAGTTATGAGTAAGTTTGAAAAGAGATTTTTTACAGTCCTACGTGAGCAAACAGCCGAAGAAAGAGCAGCAATGGAAGCCTCTCTCGATGATGACACTAATCCTGAGGAGTTTGATACTAAGGCTCCTTCAGCT
>Ga0181348_1000073_pt1 | contig 33394 bp, 23 predicted proteins | sample Su13VDMM110DN_FD_130092 | JGI IMG/M metagenome (GOLD analysis project Ga0181348, IMG submission 130092) | Freshwater viral communities from Lake Michigan, USA - Su13.VD.MM110.D.N | ecosystem: Environmental > Aquatic > Freshwater > Lake | place: USA: Michigan | collected 2013-07-16
GATGGCTACCACTTGTATGAGGTGTTCGACAACCAAGAGTCAGACGAGATGCACACAAGAGTCAAGTCTAAAGAAGTAAAGGACATCCTTAGTTTCATATGGAGATATGAAGCAGACAAACTATTTAACAAAAACAAATGAAGAAAATATTATTTAATCAATTCGTGGAGAGGGTCGCCAAGACTTTCTCCATGAGAGATCCCGAAGCGATGTTCATTAGAACAAAGAGACAAGACGTAGTTGATGCAAGGCAATTGCTTTGCTACCTATGTAGCGAAAGAGACATATCACTTGCCGACATCAGAAGGCTAATGGAAGACAGGGGGTTGCCACTGAAGTACCCGGCAGTTGTTAATGGTATTAAAAAAATCAAAGAAAAGGTTGAGTCAGATCCAGACTATAAATTTTTAGTTGATATGATACAAAAATCAGTGGGCTTTGAACTAGAAAAAACAATTTAATCAAATCTAATATGTCAGAAAAAACAAAATCAGTATTCGAAACATTGAGCGCTATCAATGTGAACGACAAGGTCGAAAAGAAAAGTGGATTGACCTACCTCTCATGGGCTTGGGCTTGGGGCGAAGTAAAGAAAGTTTACCCCGATGCAGTCTATCAAGTTCTTCAAGATGCATCAACACTAAAGCCATACTTCTTCGATGAGGTTCTTGGATACATGGTGATGACCAATGTAACTATCCAAGGGCAGACGCTTGAGATGTGGCTACCAGTTATGGATGGTGCCAACAAAGCCATGAAGGCTGAGGCTTACTCCTATGCCACTCGCTATGGCGACAAGTCAGTTGAGCAGGCGAGCATGTTCGACATCAACAAGACCTTGATGCGTTGCTTGGTTAAGAACCTTGCCATGTTTGGTCTTGGTCACTACATCTTTGCCGGTGAGGATCTGCCCGAGTCAGAGTCAGATGCCATCGCTAACACAACAAGTAAGCCAATGGTGAAAGGCGCGGCGCCAAAGACTGAGGCTGCCACCAAGCCACAACTCAAGAAGGACACCGAAGATTGGGGTAAAGTTGTCAAGTGGATCGGAGAAAATAAAGACAAGAGCATCGAGGATGTAGAGAAGATTTTAAAAGCACGCTTTACAATCGCTCCTGCTGCGTTAAAAGAACTCGGGTTAATACTTGGTACCAATGGATAGGTTAGAGGTTCTTAAATCGCTTAAAAACGACCAAGAATACTATACTGGGATAGGCAAACAGTTCCTGTCAAACTCAGATGTAGGAACTTTGCTGAATAATCCTACCTCTTTTGGTACATTCCGAAAGGATGGTAAAGCCTTCGCTGAAGGGCGCTTATTCCATCAGTTGTTACTCGAGCCAGAGAAGGCAGTTGACTTCCCGGTCTGCGACACATCAACACGGACCACGAAAGAGTACAAGGCTTTCATCCAAGAGTTGGGTGTTGACTTCTGCATGCTAACCAAAGAGGTTGCCGAAGTGAACCGATGGGTGGATGCCGTCCGTCAGAACTATTCGTTCTACGAATTGATCTACGGTGATGGCAATCAGTACGAGGTGCCCGAGATTACCACCTTCCATGATTTACCATGGAAGGGCAAGGCTGACATCGTCACTCCAGAATTTGTTGTCGACTTGAAGACCACCGGTGACATCAACAAGTTCAAGTACTCGGCCCGTGCCTACAACTACGACAGCCAATGCTACATCTACCAACAGTTGTTCGGTAAGCCATTGGTATTCCTTGTCGTGGACAAAGAGACCTGTCAGTTGGGTATGTATAGACCATCGACAGAGTTCGTAGAATACGGAGCGCAGAAAGTAGAGAGAGCATCTCAAGTATACCAACGATACTTCGGGCAGAATGCCACGGAGGATATCATCAACCATTACATTAACGAAACACTATAAAAAATTATGTCACAAGAAAAAGTACTTGCAGACGGCTTCTCTTTCAAGAGAAATGAGAATGCCCCCGATTTCGTAGTTGGAAGACTCGCTATCAAAGTTGAAGACGCGGTAGCGTTCATGAAAGAAAACCAAAAGAATGGATGGGTCAACATCTCCATCAAGTACGGCAGAAGTGGTAACCCATACTGCGAACTAGACAACTTTGAACCATCGTCCATGTCGAAAAATGGTGGAGATATGTTGAAAAATGGTCAGAATATGTCGAAAAATGATGATTCCATGTTGAAAAAGACCACCGTAAATGAGGTTGATTTGAATGACGAATTGCCGTTCTAGACCAACAAACACTGGGACTAAGGGGAGTTCGCTCCCCTTTTTTGTCTCCAATTGCATGTTGAATATGTTGATTTTTTTCCCCTATTTCTTTACTTAATCTCTATTCTCTTTTATTTTTTTTTTTTTATTTCAAAAAGGGGTTAAAATCAACATTTTCAACATATTTATAGTTAAGTAATTAATAATCAATCAGTTATGAGATTCATTTTCAACATAATTTTCAACATGAATATGTTGAAATCAACATAAATCACCATGAATGTAACAATTTTTCAAAATATCAAAGACACTTCGACTCCATTTCATCGTGATGTGATGGATATTTTACAACGGGTCAAGGACGGATCGAGCAAAGACTTGGTCAAGAAGATTCGTTCGGAGAAGAACAAGACAGAGCGGAATGAATTGAAGAAACTTCTGCCTGCCATATGTTTCTCCGGCACCTTTAATAAAAGGAATGACAGCGCATTGATTGAGCATAGTGGTTTAATGTGCTTGGACTTTGATGGCTACGAGAAGCAGAAGACATTGCTTGAGGATAAGGAGAACTTATCCAAGAACAAGTTTGTCTATTCGGTATTCGTCAGCCCATCGGGCAATGGCTTAAAGGTATTGGTCAAGATACCAACCGATGCTGAGAACCATCAGAACTATTTCAATAGCCTTGAGAAGCACTTCAATTCAGTCTACTTCGACAAGACATCTAAGAACATCTCTCGTGTATGCTACGAGTCTTACGATCCATTGATACACATCAATGAGAACTCATCTATATGGGACAAAATAGAAGACGCTGAGTACCGCGAGGTGCAGCGCAATGTAGATGGGCCGACCATTACCATCACCGACGAGAACAAGATCGTGGACATCCTCATCAAGTGGTGGGCTAAGAAGTATCCAATGAGTGAGGGTCAGCGCAATCACAATGCGTATATACTAGCCATGACATTGAACGACTTCGGTATCAACCGGAGCCTAGCATCCTATGTCCTAAACCAATACGCTACCGCTGACTTCCCGCTTTCTGAGATACAGCGCACCATCGACTCTGCTTATGTGAACAAGCAGAACTTCGGAACCAAGGCATACCAAGACGAGGAGCGTATGAATCAGATACGTGCCAAGATAAGGAGGGGTGTACCAAAAAAAGAGATTCGCTTCCAACTACAGGACTCCAACTTGGATAGCGAAGTAATCGAGTCAGTACTTACCAAGATCGAGGAAGAGAATTCCAAGCAAACATTTTGGGCAAAGACTGACAAGGGAGCCATTAAAATTATTCACATACAATTCAAGAAGTTCTTGGAAGACTCGGGCTTCTACAAGTATTGCCCAGAGGGTAGCAAGAACTATGTGTTCGTCAAGGTCACCAACAACTTGATTGACCACGCATCAGAGAAGGAGATCAAGGACTTTGTTCTCACCTATCTGATTGACTTGGATGACATATCAGTATACAATTACTTCGCCGACAACACGCGATTCTTTAAGGAGGAGTTCTTGTCGCTTCTATCCACCATCGACATCTACTTCATCGAGGACTCGAAGGACACAGCGTACTTGTACTACCGCAACTGCGCGGTCAAGATAACAAGCAAGGATGTATCGTCGATTGATTACTTGGACTTGGGTGGTTACGTTTGGAAAGACCACGTGATTGACCGCATCTTCACCTTGTGTGAGGTGAGAGCGAGTTGCTATTACAACCGGTTCATTAAGAACATCTGCGCTCAAGATATGTCAAGGGTTCAGTCTATGCAGTCCACCATTGGGTTTATGATGCACGCACACAAGAGTCTATCGTTCTGCCCTGCTGTGATATTGAACGACGAGGTAATCAGCGACAACCCAGAGGGTGGTACGGGCAAGGGGTTGTTTATGAATGCACTCGGTCAGATGAAGAAGGTGGTAACCATTGATGGTAAGTCGTTCACGTTCGAGCGGTCGTTTGCCTATCAGTTGGTTTCTGCTGACACGCAGATACTAGTGTTCGATGATGTCAAAAAATACTTTGACTTCGAGCGGTTGTTCTCATTGATAACAGAGGGTCTAACGCTAGAGAAGAAGAATAAGGATGCCATCAAGATACCATTCAACAAGTCACCGAAGATTGCCATCACCACCAACTACGCCATCAAAGGTGCGGGTAATTCGTTTGCCCGTAGGAAGTGGGAGTTAGAACTGCATCAGCACTACAACAAAAACTTGAGCCCATTGGATGATTTCGGTAAGTTGATGTTCAGTGATTGGAATGACGACGAGTGGTGTGAGTTTGACAACTATATGATAGGATGCGTCAAGTCATACCTAGCCACCGGCCTAGTCAAGAGTAAGTTCGTCAACCTAAAGATACGGCAGTTGTCTGCTGAGACTTGCCACGACTTCATCGAGTGGTGTGGTCTAATAGACCATCAAGAGAACCGGTTCCTAGAACACGGAAAAAGATTAAGGCTGAATGATTTGTACGAGGACTTTGTAGATAACTACCCCGACTACGGCCCTCGCTCACGCATGACTGTGTCTCGGCAGAAGTTTTGGAAGTGGATTGTTTCCTATGCCATGTACACATCCTCCCGCGCTCCCGAAGAAGGTAGGGATATGATTGGCAAATGGCTAGTACTTAAACCAAAGGAGGTGCAATATGATGACGGAGTTGATCAATAGGATCCCCGGCTTCAGTGACATGGACATGTATCTGTGGTGTAAGAAACTGCAAGAGGCGTGCGAGTCTACGATAGTGCACAAGAAGAAGACAAAGGATGGCGTAGTAGATACCATCGAGCGTATGTTCGAGACCAATGATCCAGTTGAAAATAGAATAAGTAATAGCATGAAATTTTATTTAGAAAAAATGCAAAAAGGAAAAATTGAATTTAGAGATTACCAAATAGATATCATGGAAAAAGGAGTCGAGTGTCTTCAAAGACACCGGTTCCTTTACTTAGCCATGGAGGTGAGGACAGGCAAGACGCTGACATCTCTTGGTATCTGCGATAAGGTGGGAGTAAAGCGCGTGCTGTTCGTCACCAAGAAGAAAGCCATCTCTTCCATCGAGCAGGATTACATTATGCTAGGGCCGGGCTTTGAGATTGACGTGATCAATTACGAGAGCCTCCATACTATCGATAATAAGTGGGACGTGGTGATACTAGATGAGGCGCACTCACTGGGTGCATTTCCTAAGCCAAGTGGACGGGCTGAGTTGGCCGGTCAGATCATTGCTAGGCAGAAGCCAATGGTGATACTGCTGTCGGGTACGCCAACGCCGGAGTCTTACTGCCAAATGTACCACCAAGTGTATGCCATCCCCGGCAATCCTTTCTCTGGGTTCAAGAACTTCTACCGGTTCGCTGAGGAGTACGCTGACATCAAGATGAAGAAAGTGAACAGCCTTTTCATCAAGGACTACAGCCACGGCAAAGAGAAGATCCTTGAGGCCATCAAGCCATACACGATCAACTACACGCAGAAGGAGGCAGGCTTCGTTGTAGACACCACCGAGGAGATACTTGAGGTAGAGATGAAGCCATCAACCTATAAGATGATTGATAGGCTCAAGAGAGACCTAGTGATTGAGGGTAAGGACGAGGTGATACTAGCAGATACATCGGTCAAGTTGATGACCAAGATGCATCAGATGTACAGTGGCACTGTGAAGTTTGAGAGTGGGAAGTCCATGATCATCGACACGAGCAAGGCTGAGTTCATCAAAGAGAACTTCGAGGGCTGCAAGATTGGTATATTCTACAAGTTCAAGGAGGAGTTGGAGTCGCTCAAGCAGATCTTCGGTGATGAGTTGACTACTGACTTGGACGAGTTCAATACCACATGGAAGAACATCGCGCTTCAGATTGTGTCTGGACGTGAAGGTATCTCACTAATGAAGGCGCAGTACTTGGTGTACTACAACATTGACTTCAGTGCTACCAGTTATTGGCAGAGCCGAGACCGGATGACAACGAGAGACCGATTGAAGAACCAAGTGTACTGGGTCTTCGCCAAAGATGGCATCGAGAAAAAAATATATCAAGCAGTGAGTGATAAAAAAGACTACACTATTAACCATTTCAAAAAAGATTTATTTAGTTTGTAAAAAATATGGAGAACATTGAATACAATAAAGCACGAGTGATCCAAGCGATGGTCAATGAGGTTATCGAGTGGAGGATCTACTATGAGCAAGAACTTATCGCTAGGTTCGCGCAGTACAATCAAGCGACTAGCTTCGCTGATTACCTAAACAAGAAAGACAATGAAACAAACGACGGCCCAGTTAATTCTAAACAAGTTCGATGAACTTAGATGGATAGAGTTTTGCATTTGGCTTAATGACAACCGCGAGATAGTGGCCAAACATAATAAGGATGATATCGAATACTCACACTTCAATGGAGCGTTGAAGTCTCAGTCGTCTGCTGATTATTTCCGCAGCACATACAACCCATACCTAGATAAAGTGATCATCACGAGGGTATGGAGTAGTGATAGTTGGCTTAATAGATTGATTCATAATAAGAAAGTTATCGGAGATTTTAGTAGTTTTGAAGAAGCGATGCATTTCGTGGAATCAAATTATGACCGAGCAACAGATACAATCAAAGAGAATCAAACAACTTGAGCAAGACGGCTACTACGTAATCAAATTAATTAAGACCAATAAGAATGGCATCCCCGACCTTGTCGCTATACCACCAAGAACTAAAGTCCTATTCAGTGAAGTCAAGACTCCGACCGGAAGATTGTCTAAACTTCAGGAGTACAGAATAAAGGAACTCAAAGAGCATGGCATTAGGACAGAAGTATATCGAGGATTAACAGACGAAGACATGGATCCTCAAAGGAAAAAAGAATCTGACAGAGCCGAGCGAATACTCTTCAACATCGAGGAGTGCCAAGAGTTACTCACCAATTTGTACGAAGGTTTGGTTGACAGAGAGTACGACGGCGCCATCATCAATGCACAGCAGGTGATTATAGAAATGAAAAATTTAATCAAATCAATATCAGACGATGATTTCTAACGAAGAAACTCAGAAGAAAAAACACAAAGCAATCGAGACATTCATATCAACATTCGGAGGCAGTTACCATGCGCAGACGAAGGGCGATATCGACTACAAGATATCCAAAGATGGAGAGTTGATTGCTTACATGGAGGTTGCCATCCGCAACAAGACCATAGCCACCGCGTACCCGTTGATTGTGCCGGCTGCGAGGATAGTTAAGTTGGCTGACAAAAGATTAAACCCAGTACTTATGTGGGCGTGCGATGATGGTATCATCTATGCTAGACTGAAAGATGTGGAGGCCCAAATAAAATGGGGGAGCATCCTCCCCCATCTTGATCTTGCCGAACACGGAGAACTAATGTGTTACTATGCAAAACAAAAGCACTTCAAATATATAAAATATTCTTGAGTTAGTCCGCGAAACCTTTGCCACCAAAGCCTCCGTTATCTTTATTGGTTCTAGTATTTGAGCGTTTCTTGTTAGATTCAGATTTTGATTCTTCTTTAGGAGTATAATTATAGTACTCGTCTTTCATCTGTCGCTCAATATCAGCCTCCTCTTTGTCTAGTTTTCGCTGCTCTGCATCGGGCGTACCCTCGCCATAGTATTCTTCATATATGTCAGGATAATAACGCTTCAAGTCTTCCTTGTTCAAGCCCATTATTTTAGACTCTTCAGATTTTCTTTTTGATTCTTCGCTTTCAACAGTTGTTCCGCTTCTCTTTGCATCGGCAAGTGATGAACGAACAATGCTATTTACTTCTGATGGAGCAAGACCTATGTTAGATACAATTGCAATTGGAATGAGCGTAGCGATGGCATCTCTGTCTTTCTCAGACAAGTACTTCTTGCGACCGTAATTATCTTCATATGATCCACCGGCTGCAAGCATAGACATCTCATAGAGTTGGCTTGCGCGAGCCCCAGAGATACCAAGAAGCCCCAAACTTTGGAAGAAGTCCTGCTTGTTGCCAGAATATATTTCGAGTCTATCTTCATCGCTTACATCAAGCGCATCTTGTGTTGCATCCAATACTGCGGAAGCCCCTATCTGTATGGCCTTATCAAGCAATGGAGTCGGAGAGAATACGTCCGCGACAGTACTTGTAAGTTGACCTTTTACAATGGCATCGTTTTTCTTCTTTTCTTTTTCCTCGTCGTCATCTCTACCCATTACGCCTTTTACAACTGCCGCGATAAGTAATGCTGATGCCGCGGATACTGCCCTAAACACAGCCATCTCGACAGCAAATCCCCCAAGGGATCTAGTTGCAATTTCTTTGTCCTCTTTTGTTGCTGTCTTATCCATAATCGTAGACAGATCTGAGCCAAGCCTTGCAGATTGGTTCATTCTAAATGATGCGAATGGCATAAGTACCTTTACAAACAACTGCTTACTTGCGTCCTTGTCAGATAAAAGCGCTCCGGCAAGATCAGAATCTGATACGTTCTGCTGACGGTCAACCTGACGCTGAGCGTAGTTTGCTGCTGTCTCATTAATCTCGTGTGTGCTATAGTCTATGCTTGCTGTATTAACGCCTTGCTTCTTGAGTGATTGTTCGTAGTATGTCATCCAAGATGCGCGAGCAATGTATACGTCGGGCTTAACAAGGAAACTCTTAAGCCACCAATTGTTTATTTTTTCAATCGCTTTTATCGCCTGCTCTGGCTTGCTTTTTGCAGCCTCTTCAATCATCTTGTTCAGTGATTCAATCTGAGCCTGTGATTCTACTCCACGATTTCCGATAGCGTATCCAGACTCGTCCATAAACTTTTGTTTAGCCAAATCAAATGTTGACCGAACATCTAAACCACCGGCATTGATTAGCGTGTTCATAGCGATAGGTGCAACCTGTTTGATTGGCTGCAGAACTCCGCCCAACGCCTGCCCTACACCAACTGAAGCAACTCTATTAAGGTTCTTGACTGCCTTAGAAAATTCATCGTTTGAGAATGGATTCTTATTACGAATATTCCTTACGTATAAATCTATTCTATTTTTAATTAACTTTTCGTCCCCAGTTCCTTTCATGATTCTTGCAAATGCATCTGAGTTCAATGCTGATTGCACTTGACGAATTGGAGCCGCCGTATTTATATCAACAAGCGCATCGTACATGGCGTTCGAGTTAGCGTTATCGAATGAAAGATCAATGTACCTGTTGGTTTTAGATGTGCCTTTACTTTTAGGTAATGATTCTGGACGAGTAGCCGCCATCAGAACGCCGGTCTCTTTCTTATATAGAGGTGCAGTACCACTGTTAACAAGGAAGCCCATGTCTTCTGTAGTGATGTCAATCTCTCCGGTATCAGAACTCAATTTGCTATATCTGTCTGGCGTATAGTTAATGTCTTTCTCCAGTTTTTTATTGTACACGCCAAGTGCTGTATCAGACAACTGTTCGTACTTATCAGACCACTCTTCTAGCCAAAACTTAACAGCCTCTAAGTTTTCTGGTGCTGCTTTGCCTTGAACTTGTTCAATGCTGTCTGAATCTTTTAGTATCTTGTCGTATACTTCTTGGTACACTTTTGCTTTGGCTACCTCTTGCTCGTTGCCTTTTTCAAGTTCTGTTATTGACTCTTCTATTAAATCTCTTCTTCTCTTGAATTCTGCTTTCATTTCAGAATCTGTGCCAATAACATTCCTTGACATAAATGCAACTAAGCCACGCTCGATATTGTTGAATGCGGTATTAAACACTTCTCCATTTGGCTTGAGTTTGTAGAACTTGTCTACATACTTATTGACGATGTTATTAGATTCGCTCTGTGCTTTTGACTTGCCATTCTTTAATGCAGTCACGCCCATAGCATCCTCAACCATTCCACCTTTTGTAAATCCTCCGAACATACGCTCGAATACAATAGGAAGGTTGGCTGTCTGCTCTAGTAGCAATCTTCCGAGTCCCTTAGACCAATACTTTCGAATAGGCTTGGCCTTTATACCTTTCTTTTCTATGGCACGCATCTCAGTTTCACCTTTGTACTTGGCATAAACAGCGCCCATCTTAGCCACTGATTGATTCTGAAGGAAGTTTATTAGCGCATCTACAGCTTCTAAAGATTCTTTGGGTTTAAGCATATTCAAATCCATATCCATGAATTCTCTTACTGTTTTCTTTTGGCTATCGCTATACTTAACTTCTTCATCGGTAAATACATCTTTGTTATTTCTGATTGAATCTTTAATAATTGATGAGTATACTCTGAATGCTTTGTTTATGGCTGCACGAATCAGTTTTTCATTGTCTTTTGTCAATGGCTTATCGCTATCAACCAACTCCATGAGTTGATCGTATGTCAAATCAGATGCATCAATGTCTAGAAGTTCCTGTACTTCGGCTTGTTTCTGGCTTAGTAGCATCTTCTGTTGAGCCTCCATTGCCTTGTTAATATAGTCCATGGCATCAGACTCTTTTATCATGTTGGCAAATTTCACATCTGCCTTACGAGTAGTTGACCCTTTGATTGAATCCCTAATCAGTGTCGCCATCTCATTGTACTCGTCAATATCCTCAACCATTGATGGATCTATTGCCGCAAACTTGGAGCCCAAGTCTCTTAGGTTCGCAAAATTTTCCTTGCTCTTTGATAGTTTTCGTATCTGTGAGCGTGTGTTTTTGGCTGTATTTAATTTGTTTGCGTACTCAGCATCAGCAAATATCTTTCCTGCATAGTCAATGAATTTGTCTACTGCTACTTTGCTATCCAAGTTTAGTTTACCAATCTTGTTGATTACGGCTTGGGCTTTGAATGCAGATATCTTTCCACTAGCCTCTATCTCACTAATGACTTTAGATAGGTTCTTGCGCTTCTGATTCATGTCATTCTTAGCATTAGTAGCAGACCTCGCCTCGGCTTTGATCTGGTCCTTCAACTTCTTCATAGCAGATTGAGCCTTGTCAACATCCTTAATCATATTAACGATGTCCTTTTCTTCAAGGTTGTTCTGCGTGGCTAGTCGCTTGATTGCGTCTTCAATCTTAATGCCTGCCCTCAAAAGTACTTTGATTGATTTCAATATGGCTCTTGCCAATGGTATAGCCATACCGCTGGATAGATTCCCACGTCCAAACTCCCCCAATCCATTATCCATGCTATCAAATTTGCGCAACATCTTTTTAAGATTAGTCTCATCGGTAGGATCAAGATCTTTGATATCCTCATATGAGGGCTCCTCTTCCTCTACTACTGAAGTAGGTTCTGCCTTAGTCTCGACTTGCTTGGCTTGTAACTTAGCAAGTTTTGCTTCGGCTTTTCTCTTTTCCTTCTTTGCTTCCGCTAGTTGATCGTTGTATTGTTCTAGGTATGTATCGTGCTCATCTTTGGCTTGCTCGATCTCTGCGTCAAGATCCTCCTTGGCTTCTGCTCTTGCATCAGCCGACATCTTCTGTCCTTTGAGAGCATCTCTTTTCTTCTTGATTTCTGCGAGTGCCTCTTTGAGGTTGTACTTGGTGTTTCCAATCTCTTCAATCGCATCTTCAATCTGACCTTGCTCGTAATCTATTGAATCCTCAAGTCTCTTAATCTCTTCTTGGTCTTTCTTCGAAACCACTGGCTCTACCTTTGGTGCCGCCTTTGGTATAGGCGCCGCTTTCTTAGGTACAGGCTTTGCTTCGGGTTCTGCCTTCGGTCTTGGTGCTGTCATCTCAGCATTGAGTTTCTTGTACTCGGCTCTGAGTTCTACAATCCTTTCTTCAATTTGCTTTGGTGTACGAGACTTGTCTTTGTTTACTCTTACATCGTTAATCTTATTGGTATACTCTTGACGCAATGCCTCTGGCCCTACGGCTTTCGTTGTGGGTTGTGATACCACAGCAACAGGCTTAGGTGCAGGTGCACTTTCTTTAACACTAGTAGATGGTTGAGTAGTAGCAACAGATACAGGCGTAGGCTTTACCACAGCCTGTACATCGTTATTCATTATACTTAATAACTCATTCACAGTATACTCGTGAATTATTTGTGAGTTTGGCGCCCATTCATATCCATCCTTCAACTCGATCCACCAAGAAACTCCTTCGTCATCTCTTTGTTTATATATACTATCTACTCTTGGGTCTTCTTCAATATCTTTAATGGTTTTTAACTTTTTAAATTTTTCTTCGGCAGCAACAGGCTTAGGTGCAGGTACCGGCATGTCTATACCTGCTTCTTTTGCAAACGATCTGTATTGGTCCTCGGTTATTGAGTAAGTTCCATCTCCAATTATGTAACCTGCAAGTTCTTCAAAGGTAAAGTCTTTATCGACTTGGCCACCTACGGCCTTTGTGTTATTAGCCCTACTAAAAGATGGGTCTACGTGTTTCCTAAATAAATTTGCAAACTTTTTAAATCCTAGGTTTCTAAATGCTTTGCCAATTTCATCTTTCATATACGCTTGAAAGAGTGATCCATCACTGGCGTATATGGCAGTTGGTTCCTTTACTGTCGATTGTTCTACAGCAACAGGCTTGGGTGCAGGTGAAGTAGGCTTGGGGATGGCCACAGGAATAGGAACGCTCTTAGCCTTTGGTGTCTTCGAAGACACTTTTGGCTTGGCTGTTACTACCGGTGCCGCTGGTAATACTGCTTGCTTTACAGGGAACTTAGCGATGTCTTCTTCGAGTATCTTGATGTCATTATCACGGCCCTCTACATTTATATTTTCATCAGGATTTTTATTAGCAAACTCAATCATATCCTTTGCACTTTGCAATGCAGCAAGGCGTGGATCTTGATCGAACAACTCTTGGTATTCGTATTGGCCCTTGTCTCTGTCTCTGAAATATATCTCGTCAGAGATTAAGCCATCTACTTTACTAAAGTTTTTCTTTTTGTTTATCGTTTCTTCGAAGTCTGTCTTTTCTTTCTGAGCCTGCTTGAATTCCTCGATAGCAACATCGGCATCATCTGCCGTGGCTATTCTTCTTTTGGCTCTAGCAATCTTTTCATCAAGATTTTGCAGAATCTGATCATCTTTCTCCCGACTGACTGGTTCCTTGACACGACCAATTGATTCGTTGATTGTCTTCAACTCGTCATCAACTCCCGGCAATACTTCCGTATCCTCGGGGATTTCAATTCGATCGAATACCGCTTGTAGTTCCTCGTCAGTGGTGGCTACTTCTTCTTTGACAACTTCTTCGGTAGGGGCTTGGACTTGGGCGTTTCCTTCTCCCACTTCTTGCAATCCCACTTGGGATTCTTCTGCGCGTAACACGCTTTCCTCTGTGCTTGGCTTTTGAACGGCATTTTCTTGTAGTGTTTTTATTTGTGAATTGATGGAAGCAAGTTTGTCCTTGGCTGATTGTGTCTTCTTGCCTTCGAATTTCTTACGCTCTTTTTCTAATGCGGTAATCTGATCCAATGTATCCTCATCTATATCCGGATTTGCTGAACGGACTTCCTCCTTGATGGAAGATGTCACCATTTTATCCTGCATCTTTACACTCAACTCTGGATCATTGGTTATTTCTATGTTTGAGTTAGCCAAATCTGTTGCATCCATTTTATCAATCATTTGATTGATAACTTCTGGTGACTCTATCTTTATACCATTGACACTATATGAAGGCGTCGGCCCTTTAGGCTTTGACTCAAAATTTTCTATTTGGCTTTCAATCAACTGAGCCTCTGCTGTATTGCCTTCCTTCTTGAGTGCTTTGGCTTTCGCCCCCATTGCATTCAACAGGAACCCCACACCAAATCCTATACCACCAGACTCACCTACTCCTTCGATTAGATCTTGGTTTATATTGTATATCTCTTGCGCAGTTTTGTTGGAGTATAATTGTTGAAGAACCTCAGTGGTCATCTCCTCTAAGCCACCCGTCAATCCTGCAACACCCTTGGTCTTAATATAATTTGTCACACCACCGGCTGTAGATTGGTTGAATCGTTTCAAAAACTGCATTACGGGAATCTGCTCTAGTACCGAGCCTACTGCAGCGTTCTTATAGAATGCCTCGTATGCTTGTTCATCTGTAGCGCCTGCTTCTTTTGCTCTGTCAAACTCCGATTGGCCCATGGATAACCCTGCGCTTATTGCACCGGGCCTCGTGGCACTTGATGCCAATTGTTTGCTCGCAGCAGCGATAGCCCCTCCAATAGTCTTTGGTGCAACATTTACAGCGAGCGATGTTGTTGCCGCCCCTGTTCCGGCTAGTCCTTCTGTTAAAAGTATAGCCGCTACTTGACCAAATGCTTGGGCAAATTGGTCTGTAAGAGTACCTTTAAATTCTTCATCCTGTGGAGTTAGTTCGTCAATGGCGTTATTGAAGTAATCTCCAAACTTTATTAATGGCTCACTGATTGGCCCTTTGCCAGTTGCTCCTTCGATTGCTGTGCCTAACGCTTTTATTGGCATTCCTATGAACCCCTTATACACCGCTTTATCAATTGCGGATACTACGTTGTTAAGAAATTTCTGTTCTGGGAGTTGAGGTTTGCCCTCGGCTTGTATTTCCTCTGGAGTTCTCATCCGGAAAGTCTCATCACTCCCAGTAAAAACTTGAGACTTTACTGGTACTTTTTCCGGTGCTTCTACTATTGCTTGTGCTTCTTCGGCTGTCCTCATTGGAGGCGCCTCAAACATAGGGGCAGTCTCAGGAACTCTTTGAGATCCCAAAGAAATACCCGAAGGCTTGGATTCCAAAAACGGGGGTGTTTGTTCTTGCTTTGGTTTTGCTTGCTCCTGCTTTTGAAGCCACAGAGGAACTGACTCTTCTTTTTTTTTTACAGGTTCGGACGCGCCTCCTCCTATCAGTTGATCAAAATCAACTTCAGATCCGGTATACCCATCACTTGCAAACAATCCAAAAGCATGTGTCTTTGCTTCGGTATTTGATTGTATTAATTGTTTGAACTGGTCGTAATTACCTGTGTATCCATCGCTTGCAAACAAGTCGAATGCGTGCTTTATTGCTTCTTCGTTCATGATTTAAATATAATTATTAATTAGTAGGGGGATTAAACTTAGATGCATTGTCACCTCTGAGCGCTCCAGATCTATCAGCATTGATTAATGTTTTTTGATCTAGGTTGGCAGTTACAAAATCTACAATACTTTTTGCCACACTTGCTGACCCCTTCCCTACTTTCAATTTGAATTCTTGAGTTGCCCCATCTTTACCGGGTGCCTTTATTTCTATAGCGTTAGATCCGAAGTCTGATTCTTTAGCCGTAAATCCTAACTTCGTAATAGAGTTAAGTATTTGAGGCACTGCCACTTCCTCCTCTTGGTTGATCATTGCAGGCGTTATTACTTTAGTTAAGTAATTCTTTGCCTTCTGTTGCGGAGTAATTGGAGCTGCTGGTTGAGATATGATAGATTTGGCTGAAGAATTCGGATTAAAAGCACCGCTTGGCTTGTATCCTGATTCTTTTATTGCTGTATTGACATCTGTAATACCGTGTAACGCAGTGGCTGATGCCAACCAAACGTCTTGAGGTATAACTTGTTGGTTTTGGTCTTTAAACTTAATAGTTTTAGATGACCCGTTGTTAAAAGTTAAAACGACTCCTGTAGAATTTCTATCTACTTCTTTTATATCTGGTATGATGTCTCTGAAATACTGAGCGGCAGCCTCTGAATCTTTATTGTCTCCATAATACAATTTGGCCGCCATGTTTAGATTATTTTTAGACCTGTCTTTATTAGCAGCAACACCCTTATAGTATTCTATTTCAGCAACACTTGGCCTGTAAACGTCCGGCTCTGTAAATACACTTTTCTCAGTCTTCTTATCTATGTAACTAGTCATCTGACTCTTGATATAAGCCTCCGCGTCCTTTATCTGTTCTTCTTTGAACTTGGGTGTGATAACACCAGATCCATTTCGGTTCTCCATTAAGATCAGATCACCGCTTTTGTCTGCATCAAACTCTTCCTTGCTATAGGTCGCAGTGTATTGGTTTCCTGTTCTAGGATTGACGTTCATGTTGTCCGCTAGGATTGAAGCCAATTGATAGTCGCTCGCCATGATCTTCTTGATGGTGGCATCCTCCCATTGAGTGTAAGTGTTTCTAAGTGTAGGGTCAGTGATGTCAGTAACTACGCCAGTTCTTCTGAAACTTGTCTTACCTAATTCACTTATGGTATTCTCTCCAAGTTGACCCACCGCTTGAGTGATGCCAAGTGGCAAACTATATGCGTCAATTTTTGCATTCACCCTATTTCGTAATGATTGTAGGCTCACGTAGTTCTTGCCCAATTTTTCTACTCCATCTTCTCCGACTTCAGGGTTAGATAGGTAGACCATACCATTGGTTGAGTTAATGGTAGGCACAGTGTTGGATATGTTTGCGAATGACTCGTTCAACGCAGCCAAATCTGGCTCAAGTCTAGACGACTCTGGCATTCCGGTTGCTGGATTTATTGTCCTTGACCTGTCCATAACTACTTTGTACTGATCTTGGTATTCTTTGGCTAAAGTAAATACCAAATTAGTTGAGTCAACGCTATTCTGCGCAGCCACTTGGTAGTCGCTCAACTTCATCTGACCTGACTTCAACAACCTATCAAGAGATAGTCTATAGTTCATCATGTCGTTGGCATAGTTGATCGTCCACGCAGAAGCAGTGGTGTTCTCTCCCTTTGGTGCATCAGCCAACGTAGTCATCGCCTCCCTAGTGGCAGCGTCGATGGCGGCTTTCTTTGCCTGCCTGTCTTTGTCTACCTGTATGATGGTGTCAGACAGACCCTTGCTTACCTCGGCCCAGTTGATCTGACTGTTGGCCTCCCGTTCGGCATATTTATAGTATGTCATTATCTTCCGTATATATCAAATGGGTTCAATGAAGATCCTTCGTAATATCCAGTCCCGGGTAAGTTGGTATTGAATGGTGTACCACCTGCTTGTGGTGGAACAGTGGTAAACATCCCCATACTTTCAGTCGTAGGGATTGGCGCCGGAGCAAATAGATTTAACTTAAGCAATTCTTTAATTGCCTTGGGGTCTTGACTTAGAGCGTCTTGAAACTGAATTGGTGTTTGGAATCCAACAATTGGATTCCCTTTAGCATCAACAGAAGTTTTACTATACCCCATACCAGCCAATGGACCGCCTTGCGCTGCCACAATATTTTGAATTTGCTCCTGAGTTTTGCCTGCGGCAAGCCCTTGCTTGATTAATTCATCGTATGCCTTGGCTCCTTGAGACTTGTAGTATAATGGTAGTGCTGCCCCTACTTGTCCTGCCGTACTTGCAAGTCCTTGAACCCCTTGCATTACCGCTGCTGATCTTCTTTCTTCTGCATCCCTCATCGCTAACTGCGCGCCTTCTGCTTCAGCCATGCTGATCTTAGCGGCGTAGTCTTTCAACCTAGCATCTTCTTCTGCTACCGTCATATTCAAGGCTTGAATCTGTTGTGTCTGTTCGCCTGAGATGTCTCTTTGCAATTCGTTCTGAGCCATCTGTATACGACCGGCTGTTGCTGCTGCACCTCTTTCGCTTTCGATACCAGCCTCAATTGCTTGAGCGCCTTGAACGAGTGCGGCCTCTCTAGCCCTATCGTATGGTTCTTTGGACAATGACAATGCTTTGTACACATTCTCTTCAGCCCTTCTTCGAGCCTCTTGTATAGCCTTGTCGGCTTCGATTCTTGCTGTTGTCGCTGCCTTGCGTTGCTTAGACGCTTCGCTAAAGGACATGCCTGTACCAGCGACTGTCGCTGCTATTCCTACTACTGTTGCTGTTGTTGCTGCCATGACTTAAAGTTTGATTATCATTTCTTTGTTATAACTATCCCCTTCTTCGTATCCAATTGACTTATACACGTTAACCAATGAGGGGTGTTTGATTAATGCGTACACATATTTAAACCCAAGGTTCTTGCAAGTCGCTGTCAATATCTCAATTAACATTAATAGCGCTTCCTTTCTCTCGGGTTTCTTTTTATATTGCTTGTTCGATATGATCCAATCCACCCATGCCGCGCTGGAGTTGGTGGTATAAAAGAAGCCGGCACACACAGGTGTGTCGTCATCCAATACAATGATACCACTCAAGCCACCTTCTGGTAGGAAGTCTCTTGCCGGCGCTGCCCATCCCCAATCACCCCACCATTTTACTAAAATGGTATCGTAATCTGTGGGTGTCAGTAGCCTAGCATGGAGTGCCATATACTTACAAAGATATTATTTTTTTAAGGATAACTTTTCATCACTTCAGACTCAAGTGTAAACAACTCTATTTTGTTGGTATTGTCATTGGTTAGGGTGAACACACAGTAGTGTCCAAGCAAGCCATGAGACTCCGCAATAGAGTTCTTTATGTACATTGTGTATGGGTCTTGGATCAAAGGAATATTACCACCAATGATGGTTGTATCTACTACCAATTGGTTTACACCATTCCTCAAGTCCACATTGATGCCAGTTACTTCACCAAACAAAATTGGCGTAGAGTATGTAGGTGGGAGTGAGTAGTACAAGTAATCGCCAATCGATATGATGCTACCTATCGAGATCAATGGAGAAATGGAGTAATTCACCAACACCGCAGATGGAAAGGTAGACACGATCGTCGCGCTCCGTCCGATACCATTGACAGATCTAAGTGGGTATTCTGCTTGACTTGCCGGGACTGTACCTGCGTTTCTGATGAACGCGAAGTACGCTTGCTCCTTCTTCTCAAAGTAGTTCGCCAAGATAAAGCCATCCGTTTGGATATCCGTGTATAGATCTACATCCCACGTGTCGTCCCCTTCGATGTTGATTGTCTTGAACAATTTGTTAATCAATGGGGACTCGTTGAATACACTTTGAATTGTAGATGGATAGTTTACGCCATAGAATCTATTGCGCGTAGCGTTTACGTTGTGTCTGTACAGATTACCTTTATTGAATGTATAGAAGTAATTGTTCATGCCGATCATAAAATCGGGATTGTATGAGTAGAACGATGGCCATCCTTCTGCGCTTGGACTATATGTAAGTGTATAATTTGGCATGTCTTAGTATTATGGGCAACCACACACTGTGAATACAGGCGTTAAGTTAGTAACTATTGAGTTTGTTTTTGCACATATCGTAGCCGTAGCACCCGGAATAACTGTAGTGCTCTGAGGAGCGCCAGCACAATCAAGGTAACTAACACCCTCGGTCAATAGTGTGTTGTTAGTGATGTCGTACGTATTACATATGTCGTCACAGGTTACAAATGGTATTACCGCATTGATGCTATCTACTGCTGTTCCTCCGCTAAAGGCAATGACAGAGTATACGCAATCCACTACACCGGTCAATGTGACAATGTCACCTAGGTTAACCGGGCTTGCAGATGATACAATCAATTCTTGTCCATCACCACAACGAGATATGCGATAGTTATTTCCATAAACGCATGTTCCGAACTGAACGATCACTCCATTCTGAACTTGGAACCAATCGTTTGGTGGAGGGCATGAACTTGGTGAGTGGTAGAAGCCATCAGGGAGAACAAATTCTCCGTTGACATCTTGGAATACCCAGTCGTAAAGACCAAATGTACCAGCCCCACCGTTTACATATTCCACAAAATACTGCTGATCAATAGAGTCGGCACATGCAAGAAGAGCACTTGTATTGACATCACTACTAGAGAAAGTCGTCAATGGTACGGGGCAAGCAATGGTTACATCAAACTGAGACAATGGGCACGCAGCGATTATATTGATTTGCATCGTCGTTGGTGATGGCGAAGTCTTTGGTATAACGATAAAGCATGGACCGGGGTTAGTGGCTGTCAAATCCAATTGACTTGACAATACATTAACAGTTTCAGGGAATGCAGTTACGGTAAACACTCCTCCATAGAATACATACTTATCTAATACGTGAGGGCTGTTTGCAACGATACCACAATCAGAAGCAGTTTCACCAACGTATGTTGGCAAGTTTGCTGCACCCGCTAAGTACCCAAAGTTTGTTGAACTCATCTCATTATAAACCACTCCATTATAGATCACCTCAACACCTAGAGGTACTGTGTATGGATCAAACTCAATAACAACTGCACCCGTTGATGATCCTAGTTCGATTGCTATCTCGTAGTATCCACCAGTAGCAGAGTATTCAGATATTGGGAATCCACCACAGGCATCCGCACACGCAGGGCAAAGTTGCTGAGGAAGTAATACGCAAGAGACTTGCTCTCTTACGATCACCCCATCAAAGTAAAACCCATCGGGTGCACAGAGGGCTAAGTTTGGATCAGTGAACACGGCGGTCGCTGACCCAAGTGATGGTCCGTTTAAGTAGTATGTTGAACTAGTTGCCATTTTGTTTTATTTTTATGGACATCCACAATCTTGAAGTACTGTGATATCGATGTCGCCTGAGATTACTATTGGACCCGTTCCGTTCTGAGCACATACGTTTGCCAATTCACCCGGAGGAATCATGATAGGTATGGTTGGTCCGCCCGCGCATGGTATGTAATCCACTTGCCCCGTTGTTACTCCGTTGTTTTGGAACTCGTAGTAAGAACATGGATCAACACAAGGAGTACAACTGCAACATACATCTTGTATGGTTGTGTTTGAAAAACATAACTCAACTGCCGCTGATGCTCTTAAATCCCAAATCAAATACAAGTAAGCATCCAATGTTCCAGAGTTAAATGTAGATTGGTTTGCGTTACCGCTTGTGGTTATTGGTGTAGCCAAGTTAGATGCAACGAGCAAGGCATTGATGTCAACAGAGTTGTTTAAGTACAATGTGTTTGTTCTCAAGTATCTGAACGTGTCATTCGCTACATCAAAATCAAATGTATCTGTAGATAATTTGTTTGAGATAATGCTAACCGTGCTGTTGTCTGTTGGTATATTACCCGCGCCTTGTGGTCCTGTACTTACATTGTATCTTGAAACCAATGGGCTAATTGTGCCAGAGATAAATGTAACACCGGCAGATTGCAATGGAGAGATGTAAGCACCATCTATATACCTGTATTGGGCATGGATAGTCTGACCTGCATCACTATTACTAGTGAGCATCACCTCGATTACGCTCATTATCTGCTGCACAGGGCAATCAACAGTCACTGTCAATGTAACGATGCCAGTGGTTGTGATTACTAGGCTTACAATGTCCTCACTGCCAGAGTTTTTATTGAAGCTCAACACCCCAGACGTATTTATGAATCCAGTCTGATAGATGTTTGAATTGTAGTCAGCCTCGATATTAAACGTAGCACCCGGATCAACTGAAGCGGTATAGTTTATATTCAAGTTACCAACATATGGACCTACGTTTACGCAGTAACTAAATGTTGATCCGCCCGGCAAGAAGAAACTAAACGTCTGACTCACTCCGCAAGCCAAGCATTGTTCTACCACAGGAAGGTCAATTTCATTAGAAACCAATACGTACTCATTCATGTACGGATCATACCCTCCAAGTTTCTGAGTGTTGAATGCTGAAATGAATTCATCACGGAACCAACTCCTCATTCCCAATTCAGAAACCACGGCTAACTGATCGCTCGCATATGAGTCACCTCTCAATTGTAATACAGCACCGCGCTTTACATCGGTAAAGTATCTATCGTAACCCCACTGAACATAACTCTCTGGGTTAAAACTAATACCATAGTTTTCAACTTTAGCCACCTGATTTCCTAATACTTCTGGAACTGATGTAAGCGCACTACCTGCTCCGGCATCAGATAGAATGTTCTTTCCTACAAGTACATAGGATATTTTGTCCTCTTGAAGAACAAGCATGTCCGTTCTGCGGCCATCCAATATGTAGATAGGCCCGAAGGAATCTTCCAATGCTTTGAAGTTGAGTATACCTAAGTTAAACTCATTCAGCCTATTGAGATTCGATTCGTCATTATATATACCACTATAGGTAACGTCAGCGTAGCGATCTACCTGTCTGTAGTCTTGCTCTGATACCGATGTTACTCTATTGCCTAGATTGAATGGTCTTCCAACGACAGAGTCTCTGATTTTGTAACTCTCTGCTCCGTTACCGAAAGCAAAACAGTTGAAGAACTTCGTGTCTACCACGCCAGCAATCCCCAAAGCAATATCTTGATTCGTTACGTTACCACTATGGTTGCCATCTATATCGATTGAGAAAGACAAATCGTTCTCAAAGAATACATCTGGTAATGCATCGATTGGCTGCGTCTCAAATATTAAAGTGGTATCTGCTCTGAACACCTCAACGTTGGCGGTGATACTAGACCTCCTCTTAGTAGCGCTGAATGCACCAGAACAACTGTTCGTTCCGGTAACCAACAATAGTAATTGGTTTGATAAAAGGTCTCTATAGAATCTGTAATAATTGGTACATAGCGCAGTGGGAATATCTACGTTGTTGTTCGTTATTGTTGGGATGTATTGGTTATCTACCGCGCAATTGTTTCCGCCAACATCACTAATACCATCATTCAATATTGCTTGCACATTGTCTCCGTTCCACCAATCAACCATGTTGTCATAGTTTGCCGATGCAACCAATGTTTTATCCAATGTATAGATACGCCTTTCACACTTTTTATTTCCGTCACCTGTACCCAAACGCTCGAACTTGAAGTACAAACGAATCCGACTTCCAGCGGGTACATCGTAGTCCACATATGTAGATGTTACTGTGTCAAATCTGTTCATTGGGTACCCAAGCAATGGATACTCGTTTGCATTATCTTGATTGACTACTCTTTTGCCCGGCGCAATGATAGCCAACTCATCGTTAACCACATTGAAACTGTTCGGGTTGATCTTCATGTAAACGCCTGATGGCACAGGGAGATTCACCGATGGATCCAATGTGCTTGGTATGGTGATGAAGTCCGCTGCTTTGGATTCTTTCTCAAGAACTGTAGCGTATACGCATTGCTGAGTAGGGCCAGTAGTGTCGGCCTTTACAATTAATCTGTCTCCTGTTTCAACTTTCTTTGAATTTTCGCCTTCCAATAGGAAGTACGCATCATTTGAATATGGGTCAAGAAAGAATATAGATGTGTAAATGGTCTCATAATTTTCTTCATCGGGCTTGATTACGAACTTGTATCTCTTTGCCCAAACTGGCGCTACCTGTGTTACCGGTATCGTTACGTATATAGAGTTCTGATTTGCAGAGTAAGCGCAAGGGATGTGAGTGGTGTTCTGCTCACTAACCAATGCAGTGGTTGAGCGATTAAACTCATCCATGTACACAATACCAATCTCATAATCCCTATTACTATGAAGGCTTTGAGGATTGGCAATCTCTTGGAATGTGGCTTCAACAAATGTAACCTCGTAGTACTCATAGATTTGAACTGTTGGAGTATTCGTGTTGTCAACGTATTCTATTGCCGGTAATTGAAAGCCAATCACTGTACTAGCAGGGCTTGTGATAACAGCAATAGGCTGGCCAACTGCACTGATACCACTAGCAAACTTAATCAAAGCGTCCAAGTTGTTAGGCGCTGCGCAGTTCACTTGGTCGGTAAGTGTTGTTCCATCACACGATGTTTCTGTACCGGGGACAGAAGAGAATACAGGCTTGATATTTCCTGTTGTACCTACCGCTTCTTCGAACTCTGGACTTGTTGCTAATGCATAAACAGATGAGTACGAAGTAGATAGGTAGAACGAAAAGGTTAAAGATATGTTTGTGGTGGTCTCAGATGGAACAGGAGAACCACTAAAAGATTGGTGATTGAATGTAAACTCTACGCTTATTGCAGAGCCTGCCACTAGGTCGGCACCTACCAAGTCAATCTCAAATATAGAAGCAGGGATCGTTTGAACCCCATCAATACTGTAAGTACCTGTGCTTGTAGAATCTAGGATTTCTGTTTCACCAATTATCTCAGTTACTAAACTAGTTTGATATTCCAACTTCACAGGAAAGCCATCTTTATCAATCAAGTCATAGCCTTCTACGTAGTTACCGTACATCAAGCGGTTACCCATTAATGTCTGAGCCTTTGCTAGCAATGGCACATTGTCATAGAGTCTGAGCAGTTCTGATGTAGGCAATAGAGTGAAAATCTTGCTGTTGTTAAAAGTGAATGTCACATCCACATTGTCACCGGTAGTCTTGTCTAGTCTCTCGATAACGCGGATCACGTTTCCGCTCGCTTCTTTGAATAGCAAATCAAAACCAACTACTAACGGACCTCCAGTATTGTATGTAACCTCCACAGCGTTCGCTCTGTTAATCATTCCCTCGTTTAGATAACTATCTATACTAAATTGAAATGGGTTCGGTAGAAACGCTGGTGGTGAGAACTGAGACGTTGCTGAATACTCTCCATCTGCGTACCTATATCTATAAGCAAAGCAAATAAACCTCGTTTGAAGGAAGTTATCTTGACCGCCAGTCACAATAGGATTGATTGTTGGAGACTCAGCCGGTGGCTTTTTTACAACAAGGATTGACTCAGCACTGCATTGATATTCATTTGTGGAAGGGTCTGGATTTGGATACCCTCTGCGTACATTGATGAACCTTGGTGGGTTGTAATCATCCGTAAAGAACAATAAACTCTCATCAAGATTACCTGTCTTTACTATATCAACACCAGTGATTAGATATTTTGGATTGAAGTTTAGCGTGGTATTGTCACCATTAGTATCATCGATGCTGATGATGTGGTAGGTTAATATATTTGTTAATACATTAAAGGAAACAATCATATCAAGTTTACCGGTGGCACCAACTGGAAAGTTGGAGTCATGAATAAACCAATAGATGGTTTCTTTCTCTCCATCAGCAAGTGTTCCTATACATCTGGCATCTGCACTCAATGGCGTGCCATCTATGTAGGTCAATGTGGTCAAGGATACGTTACCCTTTGAGTTCTCTATGACACCTATCTCTGATTGCTCAGTGGCACCCATACGAACATTGAGAGCATCGATATATTGCCCGTCAGGAATAAGGCGTTCATCGACGGCCTTATTCATTTTACCTGCTATGAAATTCCTTGTAGTGTTCGCCATGTTACTTTATCCACTTGTCCATGCCACGAAGACTCATCAATAGTCTGCCGGGATGAATGTTGCTCAATCTTATTTTTGCGTTTCTAAGTAATGCAGACTTTTCTTTTCTTGCTCTAGCCACAACGTACTCTTGTACACCCAACTTTGAACTAAGTATCTCGTACTGAATATAGGCATACACATATTTTTCAAACAACTTATTAACAGTTATCAAAGAATCATCTCCGTTCTCCCTACCATCTGATACATACTCAACGATACATTGTTGATCTGACATGTCAGAGTTGAAGTTGATTACACCTGCCTTCTTGTCGATGGCGAATGTTGGGTTGAAGTTTGCTAACTCTGTTTCTAATCCAAAGCGCGCGCCGATGCCATAGTCAAAATACCAATTGCCATCAATGTTCCAACCCTCTTGCCCGTCAAACATTGCGCCCGGATTCAAGTAGATGTTTCTCTTGGTTCCCTTCAAGCGCTCCATGTCTATCTGAGAGTTCTGTGGTTGTAATATATTCCCGTTCTGATCGAATAGGATATTGGCTTTACTATCTTGCAAGTAAGCGCTAGAAGAAAGTATCTGAACGTTCTCTGTCATTGGTCTCAATAGACCATCTCTGAACAAAGAAATACGTACCCAATTGACAAAATCGCTAGGGAGAATGTACCTCAAGTTACTACCAACGGTAAGTTCAAGGACTTTAATCTCCTTGAATGCATCGTAGTTCAACTCTTGCACCGCTCTCTTTGCGTGGAATAGTATCCGATACCGCTCCTCGTTGTTGACTAGTGAGTGGTTGCCCGCATACATCAACTGAAAGTTCTTGACGATATCTTGTAGACTTACATATTGGTATGAGCCCCAGTTCTCATTCTCTGGAGTAGCACCGCTGTTTTCGTAGTATTGATATTGGGATATATAAGCCATGGTTTATGGTTGTTGTTGGGCTTGTTGTGTCATTCCGAATTGAACTACCTCAGTCTCTCTGATAGACATACCGGCGTATTCCAATATCTTGGTAGCCAACTTGTACTCATAGTCTGGAGACAATTCAAAATCTTGGTAGTCGGGTTGCGTCTGATCAAATACAGGCTCACCACCTGCCAAACTAATGTATGTCCACTTTGGAACAAATGGGTATCTGAAGTAGTTGGCAATCACTTGGCCCGGAACCTTATAACTCACAGGTGTGATTGTCATTACATTGGCCTGCTGTGTGTATGTAGGGAATAAAGTTGATGGGGCTGTGAGCATTGACGTGTTCAATAATGTTGATTTTGATTGTGTCAATTTCTCTGCCTCTGTCGCTGCGCTTGCTTTTAATACCAAGAAGTTAGCAGGAGTTGTGGTGAATATGTTGTTGTCCAACAATAAAACTGTGTTGCTAGAAACCAATATTACATTAGCCACTGTATTTGTGGTGGTATTAACTACTACATCCCCGGCAACAATTCCTGCTGTCGTGAAAGTAGCACCACTATCAACCAACTGAAAAGATACCACAGAAGTGTTGGCTCCACTGTCTAGCACCGTTGGATAGCATATAATCTTTACTATCATATAGTACTCATCGCCAGTAGTGGTCGAACTTGGTAGCAAAAACACGCTGCCTGCAAAGTTTTGAAGAGGGTTGTTGGAAATAAAAAGTTCCATCGCTTCTTCGTAAGTTCTTTTTAAGTCTGCGTAGTCAGTACCAGACTCGCGCCTGTTCTCCATCGTGATGACTTTGTTGTAGTCAAAGAACATCTCTTCGTACAATTCCATCTGTGCTTGACTAGCAAACAAGTTGAAGTCTGATGGAGATATATATCCGTAATTGTTCTTATTCAATATGGACAACACGGTATTTCTTACTTCATTAATCATGTTATTGTTTAAAGCAAAGATAAACAAAAAAAAAGAGGGAGCGTTTGCCCCCTCTCATTGATAAGAAATAAAGTTTATTAGATCATCTCTAGACTCTTGTCTAGAAGTTTCAATGCATCAATACCTTCGTCGGTCTGTAGGTACAAAGTAACCTCAACGTAGGGATCTGATCCGAAAGGAATGTTGATCATCTTCTTCTTGCTTGAAGGAGTGTTGAACCAAACTTCCTTGTTTCCGTTTCTGAATGCCAAAACTTTTCCGTCAAAGTACTTGCGTACATTGGACTCTAGTTTCAACATCGGATCATTGATCAAGTTCAAGAATCCTCTTGGATCTTGCTTGGCATAAATCAATACATCTCTTTTCAATTCGGCAGTACTCACGACCGCTGGGTCTTTGCCAAACAAAACTCGAGATACATTTTCCAATTGATCGATGGTTAATGAACGTGCTTCAATCAAAGCGTCCACTTCTTCATTCAAGAATTGTACTTCTGACTGAGCGTCTTTCTCGTGGTTTACTTCCGCGAATACGGTGTTCATCATCGGATGATAATACAAAAACTGCTGAAGGACTGGGTTGTTCTTTGGAACACGAAGCATACCATCTTCGAATATCACAGGCTCAATGAGTGGATTACCATCTTGCTCATCCTCGAATGGGCTCTTTTGGTTTATCGCATACCTCAATGGGCGGTTAGTATTTGAGTCTTCGTCAAAATACAATAATGGGAATCTCCTAGTACTCCTTGAGGGAATAGTAAATGAAAGGGGAGATGAGTGAATTAGTTTGTAGACTTTGTCTACGGGTGTTGCGTTTTTTTTCATGATATAATTTGATATGATTTTTTACTTTTTAAAAAGGAGAGCGCCGTTGCCAGCACTCTCCAGATTAAATGAATCAACTTTTTTTATTTCGTTAGTGATTAAGCACCGTAACGGAACAATACGAAGTTGTTAGCACCCAAGGTACATACACAACGCTCAGACAAGAAGTTAACTTCCATAGCATCCAAGTCGCTCGTAGCAGCACCACCAGCAGTACCTGTGATCCAAGCCCTATAACGACGATCCTCTGTAGCAGTTGCTCTGTAACGAACGTGCAAGAAAGGACGCTTAGCGTTCTTACCCAACACCTGATCGTAAACAGTTGTAGAACCAGCAGGAACCAACAATCCAGTGATAACGTTTGCAGTACTTGCACCTGTAGTAGAAGCAGTCAAACCACCACGCATTGTAGGATCGTTTAGGTATTTCCAATCTGTCTTGTAGAAGTCATAACCACGACGGAATCCGCTGAACCCAAGGTTCAATGCCATGTTCACGTCGTTCTCAAACAAACCAAAAGAGGCAGCGTTAGCAGAACCTGAACCATTGTAACCATTCAATGTAGCCAACATGTCGTCGATGTCGAAACTGAAATCACGATTTACGAAGATTACGTTCTCTTCGATAGAACCCTGTTTGTCCAAACGAGAAACGATAGAATCAAAGTCAGCCAAAGTGGTTGGGTTACCACCGCCCCAAACGTTTCCACGGTCGTTCACAACATAGAACACACCTTCAGAACCTTTGAAACCAGCAGCAACGGCACCAGAACCAGCAACAGCAGGAACTGCTTCAATCATAGCGGTCTCCAAGTAATCTTCGAAACGCAAACGAGTCTCGTGCTCAGACTTCAAGTACCACAAGAAACCAGATGCTCCGTTTTCAGTAGTAACTTCAATCCATCCGATCTGAGCCATGTCAGAACCAGATACAGCATACTTGTCCTTGATGATGATAGGGCTGTTGTCGAAGATTTCATCTTCTGCTTCCAAAGAACCTTGCATTCCGTTAGTTCCTTTTTTGAATTCAGAACCGTAGATGAAGATAGTGAAAGTGTTACCAGAAGATGCGTTAGTCATACCGGCTGCTTCGTAGAAAGCAACATCGATAGTAGCAGAAGCAGTGTTAACAGCAGTAATGATACCTTTGTTCTGGGTAGGACCAGCAACGTTAGGAGTGATCACAACAGTTTGGCCTACACGCAAAGCGATAGTACCAGCAGTCAAACCAATAGCAGCACGGTTAGGAACCAATACATCGTTGATAGTGAAAGTTGCGGTATCGGCTGCAGTCAAAACAGTTGTAGTACAGTTGATGTACTTAATGTGCAAACGGCCTTGTTCAGCCCATTTGATCATATCTGAGTTTGATGGCATTTCGGCGCCAACCATACGCAAGAAAGAAGAGATAGTACGATTACCGTAACGCTCAAATTCTTTCTCGTAAGTATCAGGAAGATACTGGTTCAAGAAGTTGAAGTCGGTAATGTAGTTAGTAGATAAGGGAACCTGCTGCGCACTCGGCTGCAGCTGAAAGGTCGGGGTGGATAAAACTGCCATTGTAGTTTAGTTTAGTTTTTAGTTTTTAGATTTTTTTGATACTTCGGATTTTTAAGCCTTTGCCGGCATCAGGATCAACCACTTTAACCTGGAACCCGTCACTCGCCATCGGCTGGGGTGATTGTCTCTCGCTCATATTAATGTTCTTAATTCTGCGAGTAACATCATCAGTCGCGGCTGATCTGCCTTGTTCATAAAAGTACTTGGCAAACCTTTCGGGATTCATTGCTACCGCTAGCGCTCTATGATAACCTGTTGCATCATTGATCATCCCATCTTTATCCAAGTACTTCGATATGAAGTTCGTTGGTGTCAGTTGGGCTTTCTTCAATTCAGCAGCATCCCCCGGTGTAAATCGTAAAACTTGGTCGTCTAACTTAAATTCAAAACCTTTGAACTCATTGTTAAATACCTCGTCGGTCTTCTTTGAAAACCACTCACGCTTACGCTCGGCTTCTTGATCCATAGTTTTTGCCTGCGATATATATTGCTTGTAAGCCTGCAATTCTTCTTTTTCTTCTGGAGAAACGTTCGCCGTACTTGACTCAAGGGGCGTTTTGTATTTCTCTTTTTGAGAGTTGAAGTACTGTTTGGCTTCTGCAACCATTTTTTTCTTGGATAGTTTGGCTCTTCTGATAGTTGAGTCATCGTCCAAGTCCTCATTGTATGAGTAGTCTTCCATCATGACATCAATATCATCATCATCCAATCCATCCTGTGTGGCCTTGAGGTAACTGCGAAGGACATTGTCAGGCTCCATTGTATCGAAGTCTTCCTTCAACTTGATGAAGTCTTCAAAGCCTCTGCCTGTTTCCTTGCGGTAATTCAAGTAGGCTGACACATCCGCGGGCAATTGCTCGTCGGAACGTTCAGCCACCAAATCATCAAAAGAATTGATTTGCTTGTTGTAGCGTTTGCTAATATAAGAAAGAACGTCTTGCTCTTGAAGTTCAGCCTGTATCGGTTCGGGAGCCGGTTCGGGATCTGGTTCTAGACTTAGAGCGGGATCAACATTGTTGATTTGCTCTTCGTGTTTCTCTAGCAACTCTCTCTCGAGTTCCTGTACTCCTTTGGCCTCAATAGCCTTTACTTCTCTTACTTGGATTTCCATTTTGATTAGATTTAATTTTTACAAATTTATATATTTTTTTCAATATCGTTTAGCGAGGCTCGAACACCGACAAATCAAAGCCGTCCAAGGTATCTTCACTAGACTCGAAGTTGATTGGAGGCAAGTCATTCTTGCGCTGATTTATTAGCTTCGATTGCTCGCTGTTCTGCTGGCTTATTCTCTTTGACTTAGCATCTTCTTTAGATTTCTCTCTATTAGAGATCTGCTGCTCGTCCATGCCAGCAAGAGTCATGTTGTATCTGAACTCCTCGGCCATCAACTGCTGCTTAAGACCTGCCTCTGCCTTCAACATCTCAATTTGGAAAGCCACCTCGGCTTGTTTGATCTGCATCTTGGCTTGGCTTTCTGCTTGAATCTTCTGAAGGGCAGACTGTGAAGCCATCTGTTGTAACTCCATGTTCTGCTGTGCAGTCATCTGTTGCTGCATCATAGCCATCTTGTCCTTCTGCTCTTGCAACTTGACACGCTTCACCTTCAGCAATTGGTTTGCCATCTTAAGGTTCTTAATCTCACGGATGTCAATTGCATCCTCAAGATTGATGTCACCCTTAGACAAAGCCATCTGTATGTTGGCTTCTAACTGAGCGCGTTCTTCTTCGTCCGGTGCTATCTCCAAGAAAATACCAAAGTCATAAATGTACAAGTCCTTGATTTCATTTAAGATAGACACATTGTACTTGCCGATACGACTGATGAAGTCATCTTTGAAATCAGCGTACTCAAGAATGTCAGCCACACGATAGGTCAATGCTTCCGCGATTGATCTGAATATGTATAGACCACCCTCTAAGATGTGGCGAGTTGCTGTGTTTGAATTAAGCGCAGCCAACTTCTGTAAGCCAACCAATGAGTTAGGGTCTATACTACTACCATCACGGGCCTCGTTGAGTCCGGTGGCGGTGCGTATCATGTCCATGTAGTGGTTGTAGTTTGCGATTAGCATCTGCGTTTTAGCAGCACCAGAGTTGGAAGTCAACTGAGTGATAGGCACTCTTGCATTGTTGAAGTCCCCATCTTGGGTGTAACTACGACCGATAACACTACCTGTTTGGAAGTACAATCTCAAAGCATCCTCTGGATTGTACGCGTTTCCTGTACCAAGATCCACTTCGTTAAGACCATCAGCATCAATGAATACACCATCAGGTACTGTACGAGCGATTACTTGTTGTAACTTCAAGTGAGTCAACTGAATCAAGTCAGTGAAAGGAATCATCCTACGCACCAAAGATTCAATCGCTCCCTTGTACATACGCGGAGCGCATGCTACATAGTTAGGTAATGCATGCTGAGAAGAAGACTTTGGACGAACCATGTTCTCGGACATCTTCCACTTAAGCAAGTAGTTTGTCCCCATGACCATGACACCTTCGTACCAAACGTCGATAGTTTTTTCTATACGCTCAAACTTCCCATCCTCCATCATCTCTGTTGGTGGATTAAAAGTATCTTCTTTTTCAATGTAACGAACACCACCGCCCTCTAGGTACTTCTTCTTATAAACAATCTTCTTAGTGGTTTTATAATTAAAATATAAAAGGGTGGTCGTGTCTCTGAAGAAAATGCTGTTCTGATAGAACTGGCCTACGTTGTAGTAGTCGTACCAGCCCTGACCGCTCTTGGATATTTCTTCTAATTCTGTGTTTGTTAATTTAGGATCTATCTTCAGTAACTCTGTGATAGGTACTGTTTTAATCTCTCCCCAATAAAAACAATCTTTAAAGTATGGGTCTTCAGTATAACTGTAAACCACGTTCGCTGGGTCTACATAAGATACTTCAACGCCAGATCCCAAAAGGAATTCATGTTTTGCTACACCAATACCAAGTACGGTCATATCATAATCGATACGCTTTCTCAAGTCGAGATACTTGTTCTCGTCAAGGATTGTATTGATGGCTTCCTCTTCTGCAATCTCAATGGCCGGCTTATAATTCAACTGCATGTACAACGACAACTCTTCGTCATTGTTTGGCAATTGCTCTGGATCCATGGTGAATGCATTGATACCTGTCTTGCTTTGGATGATTTCCAAAATGTCTTTAGACACCATCTGAGATTCAATAATGTCTTGGTACTTGCTACGCTTGGCTTGAGACATTGCGTCTTGGGCGTAAGCCTTTACCTTAAACATACGATCTGACATACCGTTCACAACGATATCCACAAACTTTGGGATAATGGGAACCGGAGTCCAATCTAAGTTCAAATAAGAAAGATCACCATCAATGGCGAGTTCGTTCTTGTATTTCTGGGTGGACTGCTCTCCACGAGCATAGAGTCTAAGTCTATGAAAATCTTTCCATTGGCCATAGAACCTACACTGATTTCCGTCCTTACGGAACCATTCGTATTGTATAGCCTGACCTATTTGTAGCCCATACTCATCTGATGCTTTCTCTGAGTCAGAGACAAACTGAGTTGGGAATCCTGTTGCAGTTATGTTAATTAAGACATCCTTCATCGAATGAGTTCACTTGTATTACCTTGGTTTGTGTACCTAGCAAAAGTAATGCTTATTTTTGATTCTTTTTTTTCTGGCATATATAGGTGTTTCTGATTTGCCATGATCGCCAATCCCGAACTAATAGATGCATCAAACTTGGTTCTATTTGATATGTCAAACTTGGCCCAATCCTCTAGCGTTTTATTGAATGGCATTGACCCAATCAAATCCGGATCCCTGTATTTACCCTCGAAGTCAAAGCCAACGTGCTTCTCAATGTATGATTCTATTGCTGATGCATGTGACTGCCTAACGTCTTCCGATGAGTTTGGTATACCACCCAACTCCCTTTCAGTAGCAGATAACTTATGAAGTAATTTGACGGGCCTGTTGATACTGTATCCACGGTACCCCC
>Ga0181348_1000074_pt1 | contig 33306 bp, 22 predicted proteins | sample Su13VDMM110DN_FD_130092 | JGI IMG/M metagenome (GOLD analysis project Ga0181348, IMG submission 130092) | Freshwater viral communities from Lake Michigan, USA - Su13.VD.MM110.D.N | ecosystem: Environmental > Aquatic > Freshwater > Lake | place: USA: Michigan | collected 2013-07-16
ATGTACCACTTGTACCTGAATAACCAGAGATACCAGAAATACCAGATGTACCACTTGTACCTGAATAACCAGAGATACCAGATGTACCACTTGTACCTGAATAACCAGAGATACCCGATCCACTAAAGCCGCTTACGCCCGATGTACCACTTGCACCTGAATAACCAGAAATACCAGATGTACCACTTGCACCTGAGTAACCAGAAATACCAGATGTGCCACTTGTACCTGAATAACCAGAGATACCAGATGTACCACTTGCACCTGAGTAACCAGAGATACCCGATCCACTAAAGCCCGAGAAGCCGCTTACGCCCGATGTACCACTTGCACCTGAATAACCAGATATACCAGATGTACCACTTGCACCTGAGTAACCAGAGATACCAGAGATACCAGATGTACCACTTGTACCTGAATAGCCAGAGATACCCGATCCACTAAAGCCAGAGATACCAGATGTACCACTTGCACCTGAGTAACCAGAGATACCCGATCCACTAAAGCCAGAGATACCAGATGTACCACTTGCACCTGAGTAACCAGAGATACCGCTCGTACCTGAGTAACCAGATATACCAGATGTACCACTTGTACCTGAGTAACCAGAAATACCAGAATCGCCACTTGTACCTGAATAACCAGAGATACCCGATCCACTAAAGCCCGAGATACCAGATGTGCCACTTGTACCTGAGAAGCCAGACGAACCTGGATTGTCACCCGAGAAACCAGAGATACCCGATCCACTAAAGCCTGATCTACCAGATGTGCCGCTCGTACCTGAGAAGCCAGAGACACCCGAGCCACCTGCACCTGAGTAACCAGAGATACCTGATGTGCCACTTATGCCCAATCCGCTTACGCCCGATGTGCCACTTGCACCTGAGAAACCTGATCTACCAGATGTACCACTTGCACCTGAATAACCAGAGATACTGCTCGCACCTGAATAACCAGAGATACCAGATATACCACTTGTACCTGAGTAACCTGATCTACCGCTCGTACCTGAATAACCAGAGATACCTGCTCCACTAAAGCCCGAGAATCCGCTTACGCCCGATGTGCCACTTACACCTGAGAAACCTGATCTACCAGATGTACCACTTACACCTGAATAACCAGAGATGCCACTTGTACCTGAATAACCAGAAATACCAGATGTACCACTTGTACCTGAGTAACCTGATCTACCGCTCGTACCTGAATAACCAGATATACCCGATCCACTAAAGCCCGAGAAGCCAGAAATACCAGAATCGCCAGATGTACCTGAGAAACCTGATCTACCAGATGTGCCGCTCGTACCTGAATAACCACTAATACCTGATGTGCCACTTATGCCCGAGAATCCGCTTACACCCGATGTGCCACTAGCACCTGAGTAACCTGATCTACCAGATGTGCCACTTGTACCTGAATAACCAGATATACCCGATCCACTAAAGCCCGAGAAGCCAGAAATACCAGAATCGCCACTTGTACCTGAGAAACCTGATCTACCAGATGTACCACTTGTACCTGAATAACCTGATCTACCAGATGTGCCACTTGTACCTGAATAACCAGATGTGCCACTTGTACCTGAATAACCAGATATACCCGATCCACTAAAGCCTGATCTGCCACTTGCACCTGAATAACCTGATCTGCCAGATGTGCCTGAGAAGCCAGACGAACCTGGATTGTCACCTGAGTAACCTGATCTGCCACTTGTACCTGAGTAACCAGAAATACCAGATATACCACTTGTACCTGAATAACCTGATCTACCACTAAAGCCCGAGAAGCCAGACGAACCTGGATTGTCACCTGAGTAACCACTGATACCAGATGTGCCCGAGAAGCCGGACGAACCTGGATTGTCACCCGAGTAACCAGATGTGCCCGAGAAGCCAGACGAACCTGGATTGTCACCTGAGTAACCAGATGTGCCCGAGAAGCCGGACGAACCTGGATTGTCACCCGAGTAACCACTAAAACCGCTAGCACCTGAACCACTAATTAGTGGGCTTCCGTTTGCATACGAATAATTGTTTGCTGTTACTGTGTTTACAATCACGTTTCCTGACGGATATTGAACGTTGATCGTTAAGTTGCCCGTGGAATCTATAACAGGAACGGGGGGAATTCCTACTGAATATCCGTTTATGCTATTTAATGGTTCTGCGGCCATAGTGTCGTATCCTAATTAAGAGCTAAGTTCGTGCTGAAGGTTGACATGTATTACTCCGTTTTTTCTATTTTTTGCTCAACTTGTGGCGCGGCTTGCCCCTGAATCTTTACGATTACAGAAAAGCCGGATAACGAATTAAATGTTTCAGATGACATTATGGATATCAACCCTTTTTCATATTATATCCATATTTATCTTAAATAAAAAATTATTATGTAAGATTTAATTACCCAATAAATCTTTTTTCTATAAATATATTTATGCTAACTAAACAACCAAATCGTCCTTTTTGTAAACAATGTAAAATCACCTTAGGAAAACCCAATGGTATCTCTAAGTACGGATTCAAACAATGGCACAAATATTGTGTGCAATGCAGCAAGGCCGCATATAACACTAAGTTCGGATATCTACTTAACAAGAAAATAAAATGTGAACTATGTCAGTTTATAGCTAAAGATGGTTGTCAACTTGATCTTATCTATAAAGATGGTGATAAAAAGAACAAGCAGGATAACAATTTACAAACGTTATGTGCAAATTGTAATAGATTGTATTCTAAACAACAAAAAGCAAAAGGAAAAAGCATTTTAGATATCACTGTAGATAGCGATATAACAATATAAAAGGAAAAGCCCTAATTTCTAGAGCTATCCTCACTGCCTTCCCATCCCGTTGAGATATTGTATTTATGCTAGTTTACGCTTTTTGCCACCAAGTTGCCAACCATCATCTAAGTAACTTTGTAGTACATCCTTCTTTACTTTCTTTTCTGTATTGTCTTTGTTGATACTGATGTTACCCAATACTGCGTTGGCTACATTAGTTCCGTGTGTCTTTACTTTTGCTACACCTTTTTGTGTTACAGAACGTTTTAGTTTTTCTTCTTCACTCATAGGACCTTTGAGTTTACCTTTAAGTGCTAGACTTTGTTTTTGTTTTGTTTCTTCGCTTGCTATATAACCCGCTCTACTTTCTTTCCATTTAGCAATAGTTTTTTCTGACTTTGGTGCTCTTTGTAATGCGGCATTTCTTAAATTTTTTCTATGTTCATCTGTTATTTCTACTCCACCTTTATTCCATGGTACAAGATTTTTAGATTTCATAATCTTTGAATGATTCTCAGCATGTTCTATTCTATATTTTTCATAGACTCTGGAAGTAATTGCTGATGAGTATCGTTGATGTGTATCTCCTATTGCCCTCATACCCATCAACGCATATATCATTTTACTTCGTGCTTCTCCATCAGTCATTTTAACTAATAGCCAATGACAAATGAAATGTTCACGGGCTGATAGATATGTTAGATTAGATTTATCATTAGACCCGCCTAAAGATTGAGGCATAATATGATGCCGTTCTCGTCCGGGTGCTTTGCTCCAATTACGAGAAACTGAACGGTCTATAAATTTATGATATAGTTTGGTATATTTATTTTCTTTGTACATAATAGTATTTATGCCAATACTTGACATTCTACTATTATATCATAAAAAAGGGTGCCGAAGCACCCTTTTGATTGCAGATTGTCCCGAAAGACAATCTGATGTACCCAATTTCACTGAAAAGTTAAATTTTGTACTGCTATTTCGCCGACGTAATCCGCGGCATTCCCGAATGAACTTGCGGTGTTGGTTAATTCGATGTACCCGTATCTGGTCATAAATGACACGACTGGTTCGAATGTTGACGGATCAAGAACAACGCCAGAACTCATCAACGGGATGTAAGGGCAATAGAATGCCGCTGCATCTGTTTCGCTTGAGCCCTTGTAGCCAACCAAGACTGCCTGAGTATCAGGGGCATAGCTATTGACGAATACACGCATAGCACCGTTCAGTGTACCAACGAACTTAGTGTTTGTTGGTGCTTCGAAAGTACCTTCAGTGGTACGTGCGAAAGCTGAAGTAGTAGCTGACTGAAGAACAGTCAATGATGCGCTTGAAACAACTGCCCAGTTACCTGCACCACGACGGGTACGTTGTGCGATCAAGTTAGCTACGCGATTGATAAGAACTGCAAGAGCAGCGTGCTCATCACCAACGTATGTTGCTGTACCTGAAACTGTAGCCTGATTGTAAGTGAACTCAGTTGTTGCTAGAGTAGCCAATGACAGAAGAATTTCCTGATCGATTTCAGCAGTAATTTCTTGTGCTAAAGCGGCCATGATTTCTGCTTCAACGTCAATACCATGCTGTGACTGTGCATCCTGTGCTGCTTCGAATGTCCAGCGAGCTTGTAACTTACGTGATTTAGCTTCAACAGCTTGACGTAGGATCTGTACGCTGATTTGCTTACCGCCGTTACCTTCTATGGTAGCGGTATCTGCACCAGTGTATGAAGCAGTTGTTGTCGCATCGGATTTTGTACGTGAGTAAGCCTGAGCAATTTTGAATGGGCTTAGAGCTTCTTCACCTGCAATAACGCTTGTTGCTGCTGCGCTAGTATCGGTTAAGTTATTAGCATAACGAACACGTAGCGTATGGATCTGACCAACTGGACCAGTCATAGGTTGCACACCAACCAACTCGTTAGCGATAACTGTTGGCATAACACGACGGATAACAGGAAGAATCACACGGTTTAGTGTAGCGATATTACCTGCAGTTGTCGTACCTGTTGAGGATTCCCTCAAGAGAGCCTTCTTAGTATTTTCTAAGATGACGCCCATTGTTGAACGACGATTACCTTTTAAGCCTTCTAGTAGGGCTTCTTTAGTCTCGTCCCAACGACCTTCTAATAGAACTTGTGACATTTGTTTTTCTCCTAAATTATGTCGGTTTTTGAATCAAAGCCCTGCCAGACGCTTGAATTCGATGACGCTATTGCGATCATCTGAGTCAATGACTTGCTTGGCAGATTTATCCCCTGTAACTTCTTGAACACTTTCGCGTACCATAGTCTTTGCAGACTTCTTTTCGGCGCCGGTGTTAAGAACTGCGGGTAGATACTTGTCGAATGCGGCCTTAAGACGCGGTGTCTGGACGCTTTCTAGTAAACTCATCATGGTGGTTGATTTTTCCTCATTGAGGGTTGACAACAGATCGGACATAATCTTCTCCCGAAGATTTGATTCCTTCATCATGCGGACTTCACGTTCTTTATTTTCAACCAATTTACGTGTTGCGTTGGTTGTCGAGATGGATTCAGCTAGTTGTTGATCTTTTTCGTCTAGTTGAGCCATTAGTTTACGTGTTTCTGCCTTACCGTTAAGATGAGTGACTGAGAACTCGCTTGCAAATGATTCAAATATACGACGACCAAAGGTGTTTTCTTTCGAAACTTTGATATCTTCCTTCAACTGGCTTAACTCGCTCTTTAGATGTGTGGTCACTACTGTATTCATTCTTTTCGCACTTTCAGTCACAAAGCGTGACTTTAATGCTTCTAGATGTTTACGACCTTCAGCAACTAATCTGACCTTAGCTTCAACAACAGCCTTCTTGTCTTGTGAGAATTCTTTGATCTCACGTGCAAGAGCGTGAACGATAAACTGTTCTAGCTTTTGTTGATTTTCCATCTGCAACTTGCGTTCTGAGCGCAGTTCTTTAATTTCTTCGGCAAGTTTAGTTACCATGAAATCATTGAACTTTACTGCGTTCTCACGTAGTTTTAGTTTGGCTTGTGTACGGTCTTCGTTCATTGCTTGCTTCTCAGCTTGAAATTCTGCAATCTCAGTGCTAAGGCTTTCTGTTACCATCTTATCAAGAGCTTCAACCATCACGATTCTATCATGCTCGTACCGTTGTGCGAACTCTTCTCGTAGTTCGGAACGTACTTGTTCACGTGCTTCATTCAACTTAGATTCGAAGGCTTCGTTTAATTCTTTGCCCACATCTTCGTTGATCAAGCCCGTTTCCATCAATGGTTTGATAGCATCGATCATGCTTGTTTTCCTTTGTTAATTTTGAGATCCTTAATAAGGCGCATTACTTCCTCTTTCAGATATCTCTGTACTTTCTTGTCGCCTTGAGCATCTTTTGCTAGCTCCATCAGTTTATGACCATGTTTCATGTTTAACAGTGATTCATAAATTGCTTTTGGATAAGCATTAGGTGCGCTTGGCTGCGCGACAATATCCACGGTGACTATTTCAAAGTCACTCACTTTGCCATCTAGATCATTAACGTTACCGCTGCCACGACTAGATACGCCTAGTTTCACACCACTCTCTAGCATGGTCGTTACTAATTGACCCATAGGAGTTGGTAAAATCTTTAACTTTCCGAATCCATTACCACCATCCATCCACATAGATTGAATCATATGCGATACACGGTCCAAGTTGATCTTTAAATCATCTGGGTGATCGACTTCACCCAATACTGAATAACCTTCTTGGATTTGCTTGTTCAATGTTTCTACAGCAGTCTCAATTTCAGATACGGGGTAAACACGCTCGTTTGCGTTCTTTACCCCGCCCTGAATGAATATCCCCTTCATATAAAGGGACTTCAGACTACCTTCACCAGAACTTTCAACCACCAATTGTGCGCGGTCAAAAGTTAGGTGCTCCTTAAGATACAAGGCCATTGTTCTAGGATTCCTTATCTAACGATTCGTTTAGTTGTTCTACGTGATTCAGCTACCGGGCTCGTTGTACCAGATGCTGCATCTTTCTTCACTGGAGCAGGAGTCGATTCACCCTTCTCACTGAAGTTATCTTTACCGGGAACATTCTTAAAGTTGCCTGCACCCTTAACCTGAGTCTCACCCTTTGTATACTGATTGCTAGGGGCTTTTGGGCTTGTAGGCACTGCTTCTGAAGAACCAGAGAATTTAACTGGATTAGCACCAGTTGATACAACTCTTGGCTTTGTTAGTGCTGGGCTTTTTGTATAAGCACCGTTGTCACCATGAGTAACAGGTACTTTCTTCAAAGCAATTGCTTCCATCATAGATTCATCGTCCATGTCTTCTTCGCCCTGCTCCATGTCGCCTTCGCCCTGCTCCATGTCTTCTTCGCCCTGCTCCATGTCTTCTTCGCCTTGCTCAGCATCGCCGGCACTCATGATATCTTCAAATTCAGACATTAACTGGTCTAGTTTATCTTCGATGCTGTCTAAGCGTGTTTCAACTCCGCCTTCGCCACCTTCAATGTCGATAATCTCATCGTCACCAACTGGCTCTTCATCATCAAAGTCCATTACTTCTTCATCTTCACCCTCTATAACACCAGATTCTTCAACAGAGATTTCATCCATCATTTGGCCAACTTGACCACCCATGCCATCTTCGTCATCACCCATTTCGTCCATCATCATGTTTTCATAAATTTCACGTGACTTCTCTACAACGATATCATGAAATAATGAGCGAGCTTGTTCTTCATCTTCGTTGATGATTAGTTCGATCAACGATTCAAATTTCTTATTGTCCATTGTTAGTTCTCCTAAGTTAAATGGCCTTGCTTGTGTAATAATATTTAGTACCCGTGGCTGGAAACAGTGCTATAACTATGTATTTTTTACACTTTTGAAGGTTTTATTGTGTTACAGAAGTATTACTGAGATTACATCGGAGGTGCATCAGGTGCACCTCCATATTGCTCTTTAACTCTTTTTAAGTCATGTTCTTTTTCATAGTTTCGAACATCCAACATCTTACGTAACTTACGTATCTGTCTAAGAGTTAGTTTAGTTTTGCGGGATTCTTTCCATTTAGGTCTGCTGTTATCAGATTCTATATCCTGATAACCTGGAATTGCTGCATCAAACATCTCCATCAAACGCATATAAGTTCTCTCATATATAAGCTATTTATCGTAGATTAGCTATATTACATGCCTACGCCAGCTGGAGCCGGAACACCTGCACCACCTTCAGGTCCTGCTACTGGTCCTGTAACTCCAGATTCTGGTGCTGCTTCCCCTTCTTCTGGTGTGTTTACTGCTTGATCAGCCGTTTGCAAATCGGTTTGAATGTCACCGGCTGATACACCTACGTTACGTAGATCACTTCCTGCTGGTCCTGTATCTTTGTCTTTACCCTTTTCTTCACGCCATAATCTTTCGTTCTTAGTAATCTCTTCTTCACTTAATCCTAAAAAGCGTTCTAATGCAAAGCGTTTAGCTATGTAAGGAAATGCTTCCATAGATGCAAAAGTAGCAACTCTAGCATTATCTAACTCACTTTGACGATATGCAGCAAAGTTTTGCGGCGGATTAAACTCTAAAGTGAATAGACCTGCATCTATATTGAACCCTCTCCAACGCAAAAATAGTTTGAATTCTTCATCTAGCTTTTTACTGATATATCTTTGTAAGCGTTCGCAATATTGATTAAATCTGAATTCTTGAATCATTGCTGTACCAACACGACCGTCACTTAGTGGAGTAGTGTTATCATCCGGACCAGTTGGTAAATATGAACTTGGAACTCGCAAACCACGTGCTAATCTATTGTTGAAGTACTTTAAGTCATCGATTTCACCTAGATTTTGGCCACCTGGCAACACTTCAACACTACTACCGCGGTTATCTGCTGTGACCGGAAAGAAGTAATCTTCGTTCATTGAGTTTTTAACAAAGATACCGGAATCAATAGCAAATGTGTGATAATCATGCCAGCGATGCAACCCATCGATAGTTATTGTACCAGTGTCACGATTACTGACTTTTGTAATCTTCACTATACGGTGATTAAAATTTTCAATTTCTTTTACAAAATGTTTCCAATTGGTATAGCCAAATTTAGACAATAACCGATCAAGTTTGCTATAACCAAACTTAGTAAAATCTATTTTACACTGTGAATTTTTATAGTTTAACGGAATAGAGTTATGTTCTTTAATTAATGCTAACAACCTAATATTAGCGTCACATTCTTTCAATACATCATTTTTGGTTGTTATCCCCGATTTGACTATATTAGCGACTATTTGTAGCATATCAAATGTTAAATTAAGCGGTTGATTCTTAATTTTAACTCTATATTCACAATTAGCCTGTACTTTTTTCATAGCCAACGGATTATTGTTGAGGTATTCTTTACGAACTTTCCTCATAGTTTTTGCATAGTGGGCTGCAATTTTTGGATCATTGTTTCTATTCCACACTGCTTTTTGTTGTGCGGCACGAATGTTCCATAAACTAACTAACCGTTCTTCCTCATTGAGGTTTTTCCAATTTTCTTTAAGTGTATTGGAAATCTTAGAAGATAGCTGCTTGCGTTCTGCATCAGTTAGATTTTCCCAATAATCTTTTTTCTGAGAAGAATGATATAAGATATGATCTTCTTTGTTCATATAGGTCAAATTACGAGGATCATTGTTGAAACGATCATTATCTTTATGGTGAATTACTGTTCGTGGGGCTAAAGCATGTTCTGTTAGGTAACTAAATTCTTGATGCTTCCCTAATTCCCTAAAAAATTCCCCAATCATTCGGTGAGTCCACATCCATTTTTTAGCGTCATGGTCCCAAACTTGCTGATACTCATTGGTTTTTCCACCGGAGATTCGTTCGTCTCTGGTGTTGAATGCAATGAGACTATCATCCTCAGTTAAGTCCTTTGCCTCAACGAAACCTTTACCGAATACAGGTATTTTGTGATCGGGAGTACAAACTAATGTTTTTCCGTTATCTAACGTCAATTCTATGACTTCAGTATCTTTTCTGGTTATGCCGGCCCAGTTAATTACGCCCGGAACTATTTTTCCGGTATCCGGATTACAACTGTAAGCCCAATTTTCCTTGCCCGCCTCAAATTCAAAAATAATATCTTTCAATGCAAGTGTTCTACCATCCAACAATGGAATTTTAGTTTCTAAATCCAAGCACAGGGGATTATATGATGCATCTACCATAGATTGTCCACCATGTGATGATGGTATTCTACGTTGATGTATTTCGTTTTTAATACGTTCTACAAAAGCCATAGCTAAATGGCTAGGCATGTTACCAACGTCAATCTTAAACATTCTACGTTCCGGAGCACGTTGTACACGATAGATCAGCACCGCATCTTCAAGCAGTTCTTTTTGCTTATAGACTTTGAATATGTTCTCTAAGATACTTTGTCCAAAAGGCCAAAACCTATCTAATCCCTCAGTAAGACTTAAATGAACCACATGTTTAGAATCAATTGCAGCTTCGCTTTGTCCCAAAGTAAAGCGGCTTCCTGTGGTGTTATATGGCATACTTGGAACAGTATATCCGTTAGAGCTTCCGCCGCCTCCTGTACCACCTAAACCTGTTGCTGGATTGGCAGCAAAATCTGTATTAGTTTTCTGTGCTACAGTTAGATTCTGTAGATTGATGTTAATATCTTTGATAACGTATTGTTCAGGCTTTTTACCTTCACTTTCGTTTACAATGACTTTGATTACCTTAGTCATATCAACCCAAAATAGCTTAAAGTTCTCTGGATCACGTACAAATACTTGATCTCCGTATTTCAATACGTTGCGAAATACCTTGAATATGCGTGAGTCAAACTCGTTTAGTTTGCACCATTGTTGTAATTGTGTCTTGATTAGTTCTACTTCATGTGCAGTGGGATCATCAGAGAAATTGACATTAAACGGCGTTTTATTGTGTTCGTTTGTCATAGTACTGAACTCTGAAATGATGTCTAAACATGCATTTATTTCAGCATCTACGTCCATCATTTCGTATTGATTATAGCGTTCGATACGATTAGGATGCCCGGTATATACTTCAGGCAATCTACTCCCGTAGTTTTTGTATCCCATTTCAGCGTTATTCCAACCACCTGTGTCAGAACCATTTTGTCCAGGACTGCCGTTCCAAGCACCTGAATTGCTATTGAATCCAGATAATGGGCTAGAGATACCACTTTTATTCGTAAAGCGTTTTTTGTATGTCATGCTATTATTTATCTATTCCACAGTTTTAGAAATGATATTTTTATTAGAAAAATGGGAGACCCGATTTTTTCGTTGTATCCATGTTTTGCTCAACCAATTTAGCTATCTGATCTCTTTCAAAACGGGACATATTAAGTATATCCTCATAGGATACACCTCCCCTCATATACCAAGAATACGTGATCGCATTCTTCTTGATACTATTAACTTCTTCTTCCATATCATCAATTAGCTTCTTGACCCGATCAGGAGCCAACGTCAGAAGCCTTAGCCGAAAAAATCAGCGACATTCAGTGCGATTGATTGATCATATTCATGTGAACAACTAACACATTTGATCTTTATGGGTTTGATTTCAGATGTTTGTCGTAATTTAACCATTTGATCACGGATTGATTCGAATGTGGTGCTATCGCAGTTTCTTAGAAAATCCAAAATATATTCTTTATTATCCACAACAATGTTTGGAGCAGTTATAGATTCTATAGCAGAACTTACTAATAAAATCCCCATATTACTGATATTTTTTAGGGCCTCAGATGTAGCTAAAGCTCTTTGATCTTCGGGCATTGTTTCTAATGCTGTCAAAGTTCGTTGTATTTCAAATTGCATAGCATTAGTTTTGTTAGTATCACGGTAAGTTAATGGCTTAAACTTTATTTTCAATTCATTTATATTATACAGTGTATCGTAATCCCCGGCTTTTAGTGAAGATAACAATCCAACCAAACTTATTCCATAATTTCCTTCATTTTCACATTTTGGACAAGTTGAAGTAACATCCATACCGTCCCCTTCCGAAGCTGAACGTATAGCAATAAGTATTGGGTCCATATCCATATTGGGAATTTCCCAAGGATCTTTAATATTGGGCACACAACTCTTTATTATTTCGGCTACAGCAGAACCATTAAATAATGCGTCTGGTGTTTTGCTGGTGATCTCATCTATTGCAGTCATTGGAAATATAGGTATTTCTTTAGTATCCGGCAAATCAATACTACCTTCAGGATAAAATCTACCCCCGCTAGGTAATTTTAGATAAATGGATGGTCTGCGGAAATATTGTCTTAGTGGGTTGTCGTTCATTAATCCTCCAAAATGTATGATCATAAATACAACATAACTATTTATAGGTAAAAAATCATGCCAGAAAATTTAGATCCGAACGAGATTAGAAACACCAATGAAGCTATCACCGACTTAGGCTATGCTGCCACGGATGCAGCCAAAAGTCTTGGTAAATTATCGGACAGTGAAGCTACAGCTACAAAAAAAGCAACTGACTCTGTTGATAAACTCGCTACGGAATTTGATGGGTTAACTAGAGATATCAAGGTTAACTCAGACCTTCAGTCCAAACAAAATATCTTATTTGAAAGAGAACTAAAGAATTTAGGCTACAAACAAGATGCTGATGGTAAATTAATAAAAACATCAGTAGAACTATCTAGTGGGCAAAAAGATCAGATAGATAAAATAAAGGTCGCTAACAGTTCATTTGATAATTTAGTAAAACAGTATGGTCACGGTGGATCAATCACCGAAGCATTAAATTCTAAAATGATGGATTTGACTAAAGGAAGTCATGGTGCGACAGCCTCGATGATGCTCGTAGGAGGTGCTGCTTCTGGAATGATAAAAGCATTTTCCTCAATGACAAGCAGTATATATGAGGGTGAACGTGGTACTAAAGTAGGTGCAAAGGCAGCAAAAGAATTTACTGACTCATTATCAAGTGCTGCAAAAGGTATAGGCATTGCTATGCTGCTTATTCCCGGATATGGTATAGGAATTAAGATTGCGGGAGCTGCTCTTGCTTTGTTCGGAGAATTAGTAGGAAAAGCCGGAGAGGCATTAAAATTATCAGCAGAACAAAATGATACATTAGTTGATTCATTTAGCGAACTCAGCAAAGCAGGTCTTGCTGGCGCTAATGGGGTTACTGGGGTATTTGATCAAATACAGACTTTGGGAATGACTGTAAAAGAAACCGACAAGTATCTACGTCTAATGAAGGACAGTTCTAAAGACCTTAAAATGTTTGGTGCTACCGCAGCATTAGGAGCTGAACAGTTTGCAAAGGTCGCAGGCGAGATGTATAAGTCTGATCTTGGTAAAAAATTAGAAATGATTGGTGTAAAGGCTGAGGAACAACGCGAACATACTATAAAGTATATGGCTTTACAAACTAAAATGGGTCAGTCTGAGGAAAAAGATAAAGCAAAACTAGCGCGAGGTTCATCGGAATATATAAAGGAACTTGATAGATTAGCAGAATTAACAGGAACAACTAGAAAAGAGACGGAAGATGCCAGAAATGCAATGCTGGCGCAAGAGAATTTGCGAGTGGCAATTTATCAAGCGCAAAGAGACGGAGATACAAAAAGAGCGGCAGAATTAGAACTGGCATTAAAAGTTACTTCGGAAGTATCTAAGTTTGATCCTCGTGGTGCTGAGGGCTTAGCTAAATTATTTGCAGCAGGTGGACCAATTGATGAGACCTCAAGTGCCGCAATGCAAACATATAAGGGTCTTATTGATAGTGTTAAAGCAGGTAAAGGTGTAAGCGATGCATTAGTTGCCGGTTCTAAAGATATAACAGGACAAATTGACAAATACGGTGATGCTATAAAATACGGTGGCGATCTTTCCGGAGTAATTACTGGTAAACTTTCACCAATGCTCGATCAAGTGGCAAGAACTAAAAAAACTCAGGAAGAAGCTGACAAAAAAGGAATATCAGTAGAAGAATTATTGAAACAATCACAAGAGGAGAAAGGAAAAGGAGATCAACGATTAAAAGATAGTATTGAAGCTGCTAGAACACAACAAGCAGCGGCCCAAATGATGGAAAGTGTTGTATTCACTACCAATGCTGCTGCTGCATTGAACAAAAAGGCAAGTGAGTTATTTAGTGAAGCGGTAACAAAATTTAATGAGACAGTTGGTGCTAGACCTGTTACCGGTGGAATGATAGATGCTAATGCTAATGCTAATGCTAAACGCACTGCACCGGATGTGGTGCCAAAAGGTCCAGGTCCAGTTTCAGGAGCAGCAGTAAATGCTCAACGTGCGGCTGCTGGATTAAGTGAACTATCTGTAGAAAGTGCAGAAGCGCAAGCTGCTATAGCTACAGCAGCACAACGTGGTGGTTTTCGCCGTAGAGGTACCCCTCCTGGCACAGCCCCAGCAGCACCTGCAGCAGCACCGGATGCGGCCAGCACCGGCAGCCGAACCAGCACCGGGGTCATTCGTCCAGCAGCACCTGCAGCCACCTCTCAAGGACCAATATCATCTGCTGATCAACTTAAAGCAGCCGGTCTTACTATTAAAAAAGGAGATGTGCAAAAAGAAGGGGCTTATATAGATCCTAAATTAATTGAAGCAGCTAAACAGGTACAGGCATCTGTTCCGGGATTCATGCAGTTTACTGGATTTAACGATAAGTATCATATTGAAAACTCACCAACAAGCAAACACACGAAAGGAATGGCATTTGATTTTGTATTAAACAAAAAACCTTCTAAAGAAGAAGGTCAAAAAATACTTAGTATGTTGTCAGATTTAGGTCTTGAAGGATATGATGAGTATGCATCTCCTAGTAAGAAGGCAACTGGCGCTGGTCATTTTCATGGTGGATTAAAAGCCTATGACGGTGGTATATTTAATGGCCCGATCGATGGGTATAATGTAGAGTTGCACGGAAGAGAAGCTATCGTCCCGTTGCCGTCACCCAACGAATTAGTGAAAGAGGGGACTAAAGAATCTGCATTACCCGGTAGTGCTGCGGCTAATACAGAAAATTCTAATGGAATAATAGCTGCGGCTAATACAGAAAATTCTAATGGAATAATAGCTGCGCTTATGGCTATGATGGAAGAGAAGTTTGACGATATGATAGATGTCTTACAAGAAGGTAACGATACATCAGAAGAGTTATTAAAAGTGGCTAGAGTATAATCGGTATTACTAATATAATAATCCCAAACGTAATTATTCATTTGTATTAATTATATAATCTTATTATGGTATCTATATCAAGTAAAGACGAACTAAAGTTCGTCTGAGTCTTTCACTTCGTTCAGACTCATTATTACGGTCAATCATTATTATAAATTCTTTTTTACGGCTAATTGAACTTGTAACTGTATTGCCGACTAGAAGCCATGGTAGTGCTAAATTAGCACTACCAGTGGATTTGCCCTGACCGTCATCCATTGTTATCTTTTCCCCAATCAATCGCCTAAATTTTGACATTGATTGCTACCGGTTGCTCTGTAAAGTTATTTACGGGATTGTAGTTGAAGCAAACAAAACACTTACCATTTTTGTTTCTTCAGCAACGCACATTCTATAACATCAAGATAAAATAGCTATAGACTTGTTGAAGGTTCGCTTTGACGATTGCCTTCTCGGTATTCCCATGAATATTGCTATTCATGCTTGCTCCAGATCCGTCAGCACAGCACAACCTGTACAAACTCAAGGAGGATCGAGGTACCCCGATCAAACAAATTGTAATTTCAATACTTTTTTAGATAGATTCTGTAGATTTTGACGAGGTGTCAATTAGAAGAGTTGACTTGATGTCTGGTGTGGTTGAATAGGTTTTAACAAGTTGGTGATTGAATCTAAAAAATGAATCGAAATCTAATATTAACCAATCTTTGTGATTTTTAGAAGTATAATAAGAAAAATTATCAGTGACCCAAGTATACTTGCTTGGTACACATATGTATCTACCTTTCCTAGTAACTTTTAATATCAATATATTAAGATCGTCTGGTTCTGCAACAGCCATCAGTTGCTCTAACCATCCGTCTATTATCTTACATTCTCCTGTAAGTATCAAGTGAAACGGGAAATCTGCATAATTCTTGCATTCAACATTAAAATTTCCCCAAGAGTCGGGAGGAATAATATCTCCCTTGAATCCCTTAATCTGATTCTCACTTAATGCTTTCTTCCTAAAAGAATTAGAACCACCAATATATGCACCGGAATTCGGCACCCTAACAAATGATTCTGAATATAATTCGCTCAAGAAAGTCGCAACTTCGCGTTCAAATCCTGATCCTTTAGTTTTGCTCTTTGATGGCATGTTAGTACTTATGTGTTCTGATCAGCAACGCAAAAAATCATGCTATATCAGTAGAAGTAGAGTAGGACGTAAACCCGCCCTCTTTTACAACCTTTAGCACACTGCCAACCCTACTAACTAATTCATCTTTATGACTTACTAGCCAGATTGACTTTTGCCTGCGCCTACTCATATCTTTTAATATGCCTAACGAATTTTCCATACCAACAGCATCCGTACCGTTATCTAGCAACTCATCAATAAACAATACGTTTATAGGGCAATAAAGATTTTCCCACACATCTCGGAAAGCCCAAGACAATGATAAGATAACTCTGTTCATTTCCCCTCTAGATAGATTATGAAAATCCATCTCTCTACCTAATTCTTTGATCTCTACTTGCAAATCATTCTTGAATGTAACATCATGTGGCAACCCAATCTTATCTAAATAATGCGTTAACCTAGCATTCAAATACGCAAGATTTTGATCAATGATCCTCTTACGTACAAAACTATCTTTGCTAGTTAATAGATCAAGTAAGAACTTTTGATGTTCCATAGTTTTAGTTAATGTATTAATGGTGTCAAACTTTACTTCTTGTAAAGCCTTGCTTTCCATCTCAACAATCTGTTCAGAATATGGATCAACTTCACTGTGTTTATTAGTGATCTGTTCTACTAGATTAGCGGTTTTGCTACGATGTTCAATCGCAGCAGACTCAGTATCATAATGTGTACTAGGCATAGGTCCAGGATCTGCCGGACACTCAGTTAACTGATCAGCATATGGATCAGTTTCAACCTTTTTAGCAGTTATTTGTTGCTGTACATTGTCAATCTCACTGCTATGACGAATAGCCTCAGCTTCAGTTTTATAATGAGGTTTAGGTTTACCACCTAACTCCCCTAGCAACGCAATAGCATTAGTATGTTCTTTGCATTGGTTGTTAGTTAATACCGCTTGCGACACAGCATCTAGCAACGCTTTTCTCTTACCGTCTAATACGATCTGATGCTTATCATCATGAAACTCTTGCCCGCAAGCATAACACTTGTGATCTTCTAGTTCCTTTATCTCTTTTGCTATACTAGCAATAGTTGCAGTTTCTTTAGCAGCATCCGACACACAACGCTCAACTAACTTAGTTAATGTATCGATGTCTTTTTGTTTTTGCTTGTATGCGGTAAGATCCTTGTGTGCCTGCAATTCAACATCGATATTAATGGTGTTAAGTTTCTTTAGTTCTTTTTCTAAGACACTAACATCCTTATCACTCTTTTGTTGCCAAGCAGTTTGTCTAGCAAGTATGGATTCATATGCGATTTGCTGTTTCTTTTTCTCATTATATATAGCCAAATCTTTATGTGAAGCCAGCTCTTTATCTATGTCGATTTTTGATAGATCATCATATTGTAGGGCTAGACCAGCAAGATCCTCATCATGTTTTTTATTCCAAAGCATTTGTCTACGCTTCATGCCTTCGATCTGTTCTTTAACACGCTTATTAGCCTCTTCCACAGCCTTTACTCTAAACTCCTCAGCCTGGATAGAATCCTTAGTATCTCTAAGCATCACCTTTATCACTTCAGCTTTTTCTGAGAGTAAAGTGATACCTAGCAGTTGTTCAATTATATCCCGTTGTTCGTTAGCCTTCATAGCCAAAAACGGCTCGCTATATGTATTTAGGGCAACGATGTGTTTGAACATATCAGGGCTCATATGTATTACTTTTTCGATGGCTTCCTGAGTAGCACGATTTTCACCCTGAGCGGTATCCTCGTCTTTTTGTGCGACATTGTTTATGTAGAACTTTAGAATATTGGGCTTACGACCGCGTTCTATTTTATATTCTACCCCATTCGCAGAGAACTCAAGCGTCACTAGCATGCCTTTAGCATTTGTGCGATTGACAAGATTATCTTTGCGAATATTGTTGATGGGGGTACCAAACAGAGCATAGCTTAGCCCTTGAATGAGAGTTGTTTTACCCGTACCATTCCTAGCACCATCCCCACCTAAGTCTAGATTATCCCCTAGGATAAGAGTCAGTTCTTTTTTGTCGAAACTAACTGCTTGACAAACGGCTCCAATAGATAAAAAATTACGTAAAGTGATATTTTTTAGAATTAGGCTCATAGATTGTTATAGATGTCCAATAATAGTTTCTTGTCGAAAGTTTTACTTTCTATTGCATTGATTTGTTCAATGATGATCTGATCCACTGATTCAAACTTTAGACCATCCTGTCCCTGTGTTTCTACTTGATCACCTTTAATAGGTATCAAAGTCATTTCCCTTAGTTTATGTTCTGGGATTAGTGTTTCACGTAAGAAATTTGCTTCTTCGTAGCTAATATCAATGTCAAGATGTACTCTAACATGGGAGTCAATCAATAGCAATCCTTCTGGATTTTCCAACACATCGCTTAGGTTATATACTCTGAATAGAGGTTGTCTAGGCCAACTATAGAAAGCTGGTTCTTTATCCCATTCCAAGATCATCATACCACGGGCATCATCACCGGCATCTGCATAGTTATGCGGGAAAGCGTTTCCAATATACCAGACATTACCTCTAGCCTGACGTTTATGAAAATGACCTGAGAAAACCCTTTCGAACCCAACCATATTTTCCTGTTTGATTCCACCATGATCAGGCATCTCTATCATAGCATTCATCAGGAATTTAGGTAGTTCGAAATGTCCAAACAGATATTTACCGTTAAGTTTACTAATCTTTTTGTGATCATCTTGCACCAACCAAGGGGCAATAGTAACATCATCTTTAGAAAACCAATCATTTACTATGGTTACATTTGGAAGATGTTTAGCCCACTCTACACTATGTATATCCCTACGATCACGATAATAAAGATCGTGATTACCGGGAATCATAAAGACCTGGTTAAATGCATTGCTCAATTTTTCTAAAAGTTGGATTGATACTGATAGTGATTGAATATTGACAGTGGCCCGATGATGATGCCAATCACCTAAAAAGAAACAGGTATCACAATTTTCTTTTTTTGCTTTTTCAATAAACCAATCTACAAAGTTAATACAATCAGTATTGTGTTGCAAGCTATTTGACTTTAGCCCAACATGCAGGTCAGTGAAACATGCTGCTTTATTAAAAAGTTTGCTCATCTACTTATTATACATTATATGGTTATGTGATTGCAACAAGATTGGTAAACTTACTCTTCATATACATTTTTAGATCCGCTACCTTGCCTAGACCAACTTGGGTTTAACCCGTTAACCTCTAAAATATCATCACGGATATTCTGATTACGTTTTTCAGTATTTAAGACTCGACAAAAGCTATTAGTTATTGCAGCGGTATAATATGCGAATGGATTAGCTGATTTAGATTCGTTGAAACGTAAACCAACATAAGTTAGTTGTAAGATAGCACTATTCTGCATTTCATCCCGATAAGTATATCCACGCCAATTGAATTTCATTGAATATTTCTCACACATCATGATATACATTCTAGCTAGTTTGTTAGTGATATTACCGTGATCTTTAGAAAAATATCCGGAAACTAGATCACCTTTCCAATGTGATTTACCAACGCAATAAAACGATCCATTGCTGTCTATCATATAATGTTGAAAAGGTGGAAAATTCACTTTTACGTGAACCATATCATCTACTTCTGCTTTAGTAGTGGTATCTTCTAACTCAGCAAAGACTTCATCTGGATTAGGTTCTTCAAACTCAAATATATCTTTTGCAGTCTTTTTCTTGACTACTTTTCTGGGTTGTTTCGGGGCTACCGGAACATGTTCCCAAGTCATTACGCGAAAGACTAAATCAGTTGTGAGGATAGTTTTTGGATTAACCTTTTCAGTTGCTCCAATACTCAATCTAGCAGCCCTGACTTCTTTTGCTTCTTTTATTATTTTTGGTTTAGCTGCATATTTTAGAGATTTCTCCATTGGTTCATTTGGTATATCTATGATCAGATCATATCTATGATAACTAGGGTCTGTGAAATAGCAATAAGTATTCTTACTTTCATGTATTTCTTTGAGAATATCCTTGTTATTTAAATAATTGATCTTTTTAACTGGTGCAGGTAATGTAGACATTTATTTCCTTAAGATTGTATAGAATCATTATACAGTATCGATATGTAAAATGCAACCGATATGCAAGAAGAACGGGTAAATATAGCACTACTATTTAACGATAAATAGATATAAGGAAACAAATATGGCGCTAAATTTACCACCAAATGTAAAAATAAATCCTGATTCAGGGACTTATATTATAACATCTCCTACGGGTAAAACTTTTACTGTTGGGTTAGGTAATGGTACTACAGAGCAGCAACAGCAGATTCTTAATAACTATGTGAATGCTGTAAACAAGAATACCTCTACTATCGTAACGATTACTGATCCAATAAACGGAAACCCAAGACAATTATCGTTTGATCCGGTAACGATCTCATCAGATAAAGAATCTTTAGATCAACAGAGGGCATTGATTACAGCATCAAGAAGACAGGCCCGATTAATAGTAAATGGTGATGGTAGTTTGCAAGACTTAGACACCGGTGCTACTATATCCACAGCAGAAGCGCAAAAGAGATATGTCGCCGCTGGATTACCAGCAAACACCAGTCAACTTGTCAACTCAAAAAGTCCAGAAGAATTCACCGCAGCACAGAACAAACTGAATCAAGATGTAAATAATCCCAGCAATATACTAGATACCACTACCCAAGCAGCCCAAGCACAGCAGGGGACAAATACGACACCGGTGGGGAATACACTTGAACCTGCACCTACAGCGGTAATTGCTGAGCAACAGCAAATAGAGGTGTTTAACTTTGTTGACCCCGGACAACCAATACAAAATGTATCACCTGCAGATGCTACACAGGATCCGGTTATTAATCAAGGGCAGTTTACTCAAGCAGCAATCGCGGAGCAGCAGCAAGTAGCAGCTAATGAAGCGATTGCTCTTGGATTTGCAGAACAAGAAAATCCTGCTATCGCTAATCAAAAGATAATAGATAGCCAGGCAGAAGCTACAGCCGCCGCTTCGCTTTTAATAGCTGAAAGCGACAATGCTATTTACCAGCAAAAGGTTATAGACAACCAAGCTGAGGTTCTGTCTGCTGCTTCAACCGCAATGGCAGAAAGCGAGAATGCAGCGTTCCAAACCTCACAAACAGGAGCAACATCAACACGAGGATTAACCGGACCATTATTAACTACACGCTCTCAAGCAACAGAACAAGATGCGGCAAGCCTGGCAGCACAGGGAGATTGGAGAGTAAGATTAGCATTGGCACCCGGTGCCACATATCTTTATAAAGCAGCAGCAGGAAAACGTGGTATATTAGAACCATTAGCAGCAACATACGGGGTAGTGTTCCCATATACTCCAGCTATAAGTCTAACATATGCAGCAAGTTATGATCCTACAGAATTAACACATTCTAATTACAAGTTCTTTACATATAGAAGTAGCGGTATAGATTCTATATCAATTAATTGTGAATTTACTGCACAAGATACTTTTGAAGCTAATTATTTGCTAGCAGTTATACATTTCTTTAGATCAGTAACCAAGATGTTTTATGGTCAAGATCAGAATCCAAAACCAGGAACACCTCCCCCGCTTTGTTATCTATTTGGATTAGGAACATTCCAGTTTAATAGACATCCGTTAGCTATTACTTCTTTTAATTATACTTTACCGATAGATGTAGATTATATAAAAGCAGGAACGTTGGGTTCCGCTCCTGGGGTTAATACTGCACCGGCTAATATACCAATCAATACTTCTGCAATATCAAACGACAGATTAGCTGCAAGCGGGGCATATCCCGGAGGACAAGAAAAACCAACAGTATTCAGTCAAGCGCCTATAGGGGAAGTTACTTATGTACCCACAAAGATATCGTTAAGTATCATAGCAGTACCAATAGTAACAAGAAACGACATAAGCAATGCCTTTAGTTTAGCAAAATATGGTACTGGGGAACTGCTTAAAGGGTCTACCAGACAAGGTGGAGGTATTTGGTAATGGCAACAAATAATATATATCCAGCTACTAGCCCGTATTATAATACAGGTGTGGTGAATAATAAATTTTTAGATGTAATGATCAATAGACCTATACCTATGCAACCTTCTGATATATATTGGGAGATAACCACTACATATGAATTTAGACCAGATATGTTAGCATATGACTTATATGCTGATAGTAGATTATGGTGGGTGTTTGCTAGCAGGAACCCAAACAGATTACCAGATCCGTATTTTGATTTTGTAGCCGGAGTCGGCATCTATTTACCAAAATTAGATTTGCTAAAGCAACTGTTAGGACTGTAAGATGGCTACAGTAAATATAGTAACTAATCAACAGGGCCCAACCCCACAAACAGAACAACAAAACAAGACTTATCAAGCAAATGGTGGAGCCAATGATGATTCTGGAAGAGAACACGTTGCAAATATGGCACAGCAACAGCCAGATGGTCCTGATGGTCCATCGCTTGTCTATCCTAACGCTATTCCAAATAATACTACACCAGCTACACAGCAAGGTAAATCAGGTACTCCGGCAGCACAAACCTCACAACCCAAACCAGATAAAAGATGGCAAAACCCTTTAGGTAATTTTAGTAGTTATACATATCAACTCTCTTTGTATATGATAACACCGGATGCATATGATTTATTTGTACAATCTGGACGAAAAAATATAAATGCGTTTGCTGCTTCAGGTGCACCCGGACAGAATGGAGCATATTTAATAGCACAAAGCGGAGGTATCAATAATACTACATCTCTTCGTGCTCCTGGCTTTGATAAAGATTTCTTTATTGATGATTTAAAAGTAAAGCAGGCTATCAATGGAAAAGAAACAGGAACAAATGCAAATGTTACATCTATGTCATTTACTATTACTGAACCATATGGTTTCTCGTTTATAACGAGGCTACGATATGCCGCTACACAACTAGCTACAGTTACTAGGTCTAAAAACTACAAAAACCTAACTAACCCCACTAAACAATTCTATATATTAGGTATTCGTTTTCAGGGATATGATGCTAATGGTAATCTTATAAACTCAAAAGATATTCCGGGAACTGACGGAGATCCTCAGGGAAATGCTTATGGAATATTCGAACGATTTTATGATATTTTTATTATAGGAGTGAAATTTAGATTAGAAGGTAAAGCAGTCACTTACAGTATCACTGCTTCTAGTGTAGCTACCGGAAGTGCGTTTGGAGTAAAACGCGGTATAATAGATCAAGGTGCAACAATAGTGGCCGGTACCGTAGATGATGCTCTTCAGGGTCCTAACGGATTATTTACTAAATTAAATAATGATCAAATGTTGTTGGCTTCTGATATGGCTACTTTTGGCAAAAGTATGATTCCAAGTACTTGGAAAGTAAAATATTTAGGAGATTTAGCAGAACAACTTATCAAAACTGCAAGTATTGTTAGCAAAGCTGATCTAGATAAAGCAAAACAACCGATGAGTCAAAGCAAAACAACAGCAGACTCTAATATTGCTTCCGCAGAAAAAGCTACAGTTGATGTCAGCAAAACAACTATACAATTAGGTAATGGTATTACTCATTTAGCAGCAGTAAATCAGATTATAAAGCAAAGTTCTTTTATGGAGAACGGATTAAAGAGGGTGTATACAACTTCGGAAGATCCAACGGTAAACTCCCCTACCAATGACGATCAAATAAAACCACCAATACAACAACCGATAAGATGGTATACAATGATGCCTGAAGTAAAATGTTTAGGATGGGATCCTGTCCAAAGCGATTTTGTATTTGACACTACATATATAATACAAATATATGAGACTCCGTCGGTAGTTAGTTCAGCCACAAATGCACCTACAAAATATCAAGGTCCACATAAGAGATATGAATATTGGTTTACCGGAAAAAATTCTGAGATCATAAAATATGAACAACAACTGGATAATACATATTTTAACGTAACCTTAAAGAGTGACGGAACAGTAGATACCAACAACAAAGACAGTTCAGCAACTATTGCTGGTAAACCACAAGGTCAACCAGAACAAGGTAGATTAAATGTAGGTATGGAAGCACAGAACTCATATATGACTAGTTTATTTGATCCAGGAGCATATGCTAGAGCAAAGATAACTATACTAGGTGACCCGGACTTTTTGATGCAACCATCACCTAGCAGCATAAATGCTTTATACAATAAGTTTTATGGTACTGATGGATTTACTGTAAATCCAAACGGTGGACAAGTATTCATTGAAATAAATTTCAGAGAACCTACTGATTATGACAATAATACCGGTTTATTGGGAATAAATGAATCTATAAAATTTTGGGATTATCCGGCTGATATTCAAAAAGAGATCGATGCTAGGGGAGGTGGAGTCAGCTATATGGTTATTAGCTGCGACAGTTCTTTTAGCAAAGGAAAATTCGAACAAGAATTAGTATGCACTATTAACACGTTTGGATCCTCGGAGTCAAAGACCGGAGCAGCAGCTGGAAATGGCAGACCCTCTGCAGCGGAATTGAAAGCGGCATCGGAGGCTGATATGGCACAATTTGGTATTCCATATGGTTCGACCCCACAAACTAATACAGGATTTGTTACCCAAGATGATGTTACTGGGGTAGATGCTGCTGTGGCTTCACAAGCAGCTTCAAACACAGCACAAACACCAGAACAAATACAACAAGTAGATGCAATCTATAGCAATACAGGAACAATACCAACTAAGACCGGTCAAGTTCAAGATGATGATAGATCACAAGCACCAATATTACCTACAAATGCAGGTGGACGTATAGTAGTAGGTCAAGCGGGGCAATCATCGCCTATCGTTACTGCTGGCCCGATAACACCAGGCCCTACAACTGGATTAACTGCTCCCCAAATTTTCCAAGAAACATAAAATAAAGATATGGCAAATAATTATTTCAAACCAAAAGGTATAGCGAAAGCAAGCAAGCCAGATGCCGGCGGTGGCGTATTACGCTCGTTACCAGTACTTGGTGTTGTGAAAAATAACATCGACCCAACACATGGAGGCAGATTACAAGTGTATGTCGCTGACTTTGGTGCACCTAATCCTGATGACAGTTCAAGCTGGACTACTGTAGGTATGATGGTCCCGTTCTTTGGCGCAACATCAGGTTCAGGTGCAACAACTGGGTTTGGTACCTTTACTCAAAATCCTGTATCATATGGAATGTGGTATAGTCCACCTGATATAGAAAGTACAGTAGTTTGTATATTCATCAACGGAGATCCAAGCTACGGCTATTATATTGGTAGCGTACCAACACCAGAAGAACTGCAAATGGTCCCTGCTATAGGGGCAACAACAAACGTATTGATGAATCCCGGTGAGGCAGCTGGGTATGGTGGCGCAACTCAACTACCAGTAACTAATCTTAATAATAATAACACTGCGGTAGCAGATGGTCCCGGTTTCCTAAATGCACCAAAACCAGTGCATAGTTATGCAGCAGCTATATACACACAACAAGGACTGCTTAGAGATACCATACGCGGCCCAATAACAAGCAGCGCATTACGCGAAAGTCCTAGCAGAGTGGGTTGGGGTGTTAATACCCCGGGCAGACCTATTTTTGAAGGTGGATTTACTGATGCAAACATATTAGATAATCTTAAGGATTCTCCTAAACTAAAGCTAATATCTCGCAGAGGTGGTCATAGCATTGTCATGGATGACGGTGATAATATTGGTAAAGATCAAGTAGTAAGAATCAGAACAGCACTAGGTCATCAGATATTGATGAGCGATGACGGACAATGTTTACACATCATACATAGCAATGGTCAAAGTTGGATAGAGTTGGGTAAAGAGGGTACTATAGATATGTACTCTACTAACTCAGTTAACATCAGAACACAAGGTGATCTAAATCTACATGCAGATAATAACATCAATATCAATGCTAAAAAAGATTTGAATATCGCGGCAGAAAATATCAATATCAACGCTGAGAAGAATACTAAAGTAAGAGTGGGAGCAGCCTTTAATACTTATGTCATGGGACAATACACGGTTAAAGCTGACGGTGCTATGAGCATGTTAACTAGTAGTATAGGATCATATGCTGCTGCAAGCACAATGTTTGTTAATGGCAGTGTTGTTAATCTAAACACAGGATCAACTTCAGCGACACCTCAAGAAGTTCAACCAGTACCATTAGTAGCGCATACTGATACCTTAGGAGATGCTACCAAGGGCTTTGCAGCGGCACCTGGCAAATTGTTAAGCGTAGTAAGCAGAGCCCCTGCACATGCACCATGGTCTAACGCAAATCAAGGGGTAGATGTCAAGACCACTACCAGTGCTAGTCAAGCCCTACCTAAAGCACCTACTCCGGCATTAGCCGTAGCTAACTCTGCAACAGCAACTACACCGGCTACTCCAGTAACACCAGCGGTAGCCGCAACAGTGCCTGCTTCAGCCGCAGTAAGTCCTGCCTTAGACAAGAATGTGACTTCTACTATGGTAGGAGCAGTGGCAGCAAATGCCGCAGCAGCAGCACCTAGCGTAGTGAAGACAGGTACAGGAACGGTTACAGATGCAGTTGGTCAAACAGTTGCAGCAGTAGGATCATTAGCACAAACACCACAGATGTTAGAAGCAGCCGGGGTTCTCAAATCAGGATCAGCAACGCTGATAAACGGCATTGTAGCAGGTGGTGGTAACGTTACATCAGCTATGACCAATAATCTATTTACCGGACTACCCGGAGCAGAGAATCTAACTGCATTAGTAAAAAATATACCAGCACAAGTTACTGCACAAGTTACAAACTTTCAGCAATCTCAAGTAGCCTTGACTAAAGTTGGCGCTATAACTGGTAATGAAGCTCCTGGGCAGATAGCCGGAGTGGTTATGTCCGGAGCACAAGCAGGAATACCAGCAACAACCTCATTCATCAAGAATGCACTTGCTTCTGTTGGATCATTTGCATCGTCAGCTGGTTCACGGTTAGCATCAGCTGGATCCGGTTTGATTGGAGGTGCAAGCAATCTATTGTCTAGTGCTACTAGCGCAGTAACTAAGGCAATGTCTTCTGGAAATTTTGCTGCTAACTTAGGATCTACTGTTACCGGTGGATTAGGATCTATAGTAACATCGTTAACCGGAATAGCTAAATCTTCCGCACCTGGACTAAGTGGATTGTTGAGTTCAGCTAAAGGTGTAGCAGGATCAGCGTTTGCTGCGATAACAGCATCATTTAAACCGTTTGCAGCCGGTGTACCGCAAAATCTAACAGCTATCGCTAAGAAAAACACGGAAGAAGCTGCTGCGGCTGCCGGAGAAGTTGCTGCAACCGCCGCATCTATTCCTGGAGCAGATAGTTTACAGAGTACAGCTAATAGTGCAATAGCATCAGCTACCGCAGGTGCTGCTGGTTTGACCGGTTCTATAGGTAAAACACTATCCGCTATTACAGGATCAGTTGGTTCCACTGCTTCTGGACTATTATCTTCCGCTACTAAAGCAGCGACTGGGATATTTAGTTCAGTTGGTATCACCGTAGCTTCTATTGCCGGAAAGTTTAGTATAGGCTCATCTTTACCTTCAGCATCTTCTATAGCAAGCGGAGTGAATGGGTTGCCCGGTGGTGCAGGCGCAGTATCTTCTATAGTAAACGGAGCTACAGGAGCTGCTAGACAACTTCCTGGAGTAGCAGATATATCTTCAGCGGTAACTAATGCTTCTACTGCTGCTATTAACGGATTATCCGGAGCCGCCGCCGCCGCAAGCAAACTAGCAGGTTCAAGCGTAGCTGGTTTAGGTAATGCGATCAATAGTGCAGTAGCTGGAGTAGATGTAGCAGGAATAACTAACCAAATAAATTCCGGTACACAAGCGTTATCTGCCTTAGCAGCATCAGGATTACCAGCAGGGGAAGCAGCAAAGCTATCTGCGGCTATAAGTTCTATAGGATCAGGTGGTCCATTCCAAATAAAGATGCCTACTGTAGCAGAGGGAACTCTAGACAGATCCGAGGTAACAGCACTAACTTCTACATTATTGGGTAATCCAAAGATCCCTGCACCTAACTTTACTGGTGGGGTATCTTCTTCTGCACAGACTGCAATGCAGGAATTTGATAAATGGAGAACATCAGTAGAAAAAGCAAATACCGAACAAATCGCAGCAAATGATCTAAGTGCCGCAGCAATAGCAGCCTTTCAAAATGCAAAAAATCAATTACCAGCCGGTGATCCGCAGATTGATGAACTAAAATTAGCTGCTCAAACCGCAGTTAATAAGCAAATAGCATTAAGTGATGTTGCTGTTAAACTACTAAATAATCCCCCAGTATAAATAATATCATGCCCGCATACATTGGATTCAGTACTATATACGCTAATCGACCAAGAACTACTAACCTACCTACAGGAATCGCAGGTGGTACTGGAAGTATTACCCAGCCAATAGTTCCGGGAAAGAAATTCAGATTAGTAGATCAACAACTGGTAATCAGAGATTTTCTAAATGCGTTGAATATTCAACAAGGACAAAAGGTAGGAAAACCAGAATATGGTACTACTCTTTGGTCTTTTGTATTCGAACCCAATACTTCCGATGTACAAACTCAGCTAACTGATGAAATTCGTAGAGTAGCAAGTCAAGACCCAAGAATAATATTGAACACAGTAAACGCATTCCCGCAAGAGAACGGAATATTGATTGAAGTAGAAATGGCCATAGCACCCTTCAACAATGCTTTTGCTCTAAATGTGTTCTTTGACAACGCCACTAATCTAGCAGTTTTGCAATAACCCTTAAAACAAGCGGTTTTCAAGATTGATAAATACTTGAAAGAGAACACTTATGGCTACCACATCTAGGCAATCTTCAATATTCGGTGTAAATGATTGGCAAACCATTTACCAAACCTTTAGGCAAGCTGATTTCAAAAGCTATGACTACGAAACCCTACGCAAAAGTTTTATAGATTATTTACGTGTATATTATCCTGAAACTTACAACGACTTCATAGAAAGTTCAGAATACATCGCATTAATGGATGTTATGGCCTTTATGGGTCAAGGCTTAGCTTTTCGTAACGATCTAAATACTCGCGAGAACTTTATTGACACTGCTGAACGCAGAGATTCAGTAATCAAACTAGCTAATCTAGTCAGCTATACACCTAAAAGAAACCTAGAAGCTGAAGGTTATATCAAAGTAACCAGTATACAAACTACACAGAATATCTCTGACTTAAACGGGTTTAACCTAAGTAATGTTCCTATATTATGGAATGACCCTGCTAATCCAAATTGGTTAGAACAGTTCAATACAATAGTCAATGCTAGTTTAGTAGATGTTCAACGCATTGGCCGTCCAGGTAATTCCGCACAGATTTTGGGAGTAAAGACAGATGAATATTCAATGTCTATTCCTTCAGGTAGCTTACCCATAGTTCCATTCTCATCAACAGTAGACGGGTTGAATATGGGATTTGAATTAGTAAGTGTAACAAGTGTAGGGGAAGATTATGTGTATGAGATTCCCCCTGCACCAAGCGGTAGATTCAATATCTTATATCGTAATGACAAGCTAGGTTATGGTAGTCCAAACACTGGATTCTTTTACTATTTCAAGCAAGGTGCTTTACAGAACTTTAACTTTACGTTACAACAACAGATAGCTAATCAAGTAATAGATATCGATATTCAAGGTATCAACAATACTGATACTTGGTTATACCAGTTAAATGATAATAATGGATCTACATTATTATGGAAAAAAGTAGATGATATCTATGCTAACGCATATTTGCAAACTGAATCTAGCGACAAAAATATATTCTCAGTCACATCAAGATTTAATGATCAGGTAAGCTATGTGTTTGGTGATGGGGTATTCAGTACGATTCCAGTAGGTACTTTTAGAGCATATGTACGTGCTGGTAATGCGCTAACTTATACTATCGATCCTACTGAGATGCAAGGTGTATCTGTTTCGTTTAACTATGTTAGCAGATTAGGTCGTCAAGAGACATTGACCGTAAATCTGGCATTACAGTCTCCTGTATCTAATGCACAAGTACGTGAATCTTTAGCAAATATCAAACAACGTGCTCCAAGCAGGTATTATACTCAAAACAGAATGGTAAACGGAGAAGATTATAATAACTTCCCTTATACCTTATATAGTTCTATCATCAAGAGTAAAGCTATTAACAGAAGTTCAGTTGGTATATCTAGAAATTTAGATTTATTAGATCCAACAGGAAAATACTCAAGCACTAATGTTTTTGCTAACGATGGTGGAATTTATCTATATCAGATTCCGGGTAATACGTTAGTAGTTATCAATTCTACTAGTGATATCATAACTTTTCTGTCTAGTTCGCTATCTGTGTTATTAGCGGGCAATAGAGCAGCACAATATTATATACAGAATTATCCTAGATATCCGGTTGATGAGGGATCAGGTGACGGTACAGTATTTTGGCAAGTAGAAACAGTGGCTGCTAATAGTATGACCGGCTACTTCTATAACATATTGAACAGTGTTGATACTCCGATACCTGTTGGAACTTATTCAACGTTTGATGCCAAATATATAACTAAAGGTGCACTGTTGAAATTTATTGCTCCTTCAGGATTTTATTTTGATTCTACTAATAGATTAGTTTCTGGTATACCCGGACCATCAGATACTACATATATTTGGACTACTGTGTTAAATGTTATAGGTGATGGTAATAACAACGGGGTTGGTGCATTTTCTAACGGTACAGGTCCGATCACACTTAACGGATATGTACCAACTGAGGCTGTACTTACATTAATAATACCTGCATTTGACAACTCATTACCAAATTCGATAATTCAAGAATGTATTGTTAGAATGGAATTACAACAAAGTTTCTCATTAGTATTCAACAATTCATTAACTATTGCACAAGATCGTTGGAGCGTAGAATTGTATGATACTAATGATTGGTTTGTTAATTTCCAAGCTAACGGGAACGATAGATATACAGTTACATATAGATCATTAGCGTATTATTTTGCTAGTGTAGCAGATACTAGATTTACATTTGATACTGGTGAATTAGTATATGATCCTTTCTCTGGGCAAATATTACAAGATTTTATTGATGTATTAACTACTAATACACAACCTAATTCTAACTATCCATTAAGCACTAATGTAAAAACTAGTATTGTAGGACAAACGGTGCAATCTGACGGGTATATAGATGATTTTGAAGTAGAGATTGCTAGTATAGATCCATACAATAAGATGATTATCAGAAGCCCGGACTTTTTCAATGAGTTGACTGGCTATGCTAATGGTAACACTAATGTAGGGATATATGTGTTCTTTGAACAGGTACAAGATGCTATTAATCTTACACGTGATCAGATGATACCTAGCACTACTGTGGTTTATCAGTTTGCTACTACAAGCCAAGTCAATATTGCTAAATATGATTATCCTTTAGGTCAGTTGTTTTATGCATATTCAGATAATTTATTTTATATTACCGCACAAGATCCAACAGTTACCACACCATATTATATCTTAGTTGCTCAACTACAATATAGTATGTTGCCAGGCCGCCAGGGTTTAGCTTTCCAATACAAACATAACAGCAACAATACCACTCGTATTGATCCAGCTACTACTAATATTATTGATCTATATGTAGCAACACAAGCATATTATACTGCTTATCAGAACTGGATACAAGACAGTACCAACACTGTGACTAAACCAAATATGCCTACTATAAATGAATTAAGTCAGGAATATGGTCAGATACAAGACTTTAAGATGTTAAGTGATAGTGCTATATTGAACAGTGTGGTATTCAAACCATTATTTGGACCAAAAGCTGCTTCTGCATTAAGAGCAACGATTAAAGTTATAAAGAATTCCACAACCAATGCCAGTATTAGTGAGATTAGAAGTGCGGTATTAACAGCTATGAATACATATTTCAATATTAATAATTGGAATTTTGGAGATACGTTTTACTTTAGCGAATTATCCGCTTATATACATTCTGAGATAGGTGAATATGTTAGTTCGGTGGTATTAGTTCCAAATGATCCTACTATGACGTTTGGAGATTTATATGAGATTAAGTGTATGCCTTATGAAATATTTGTTAATGCAGCCACTGCAAATGATGTAGTAGTAATTGCAGCTTTAACACCCGCCGAATTACAGATAGCATAAGTACAATATAACATAAAGACCCTCGAAGATGGCAACAAGAATCCGAACGCTAGATTTTTTACCAGAGATATTCAAGACCACTACCAACGCACAGTTTTTAGGTGCAACGTTAGATCAGTTGGTAGGTCAACCCAATACGATGAAAATCGAAGGGTATATTGGTAGTAGATTTGGCTATGGTGTAAATGCTAATGACAAATATGTAATAGAACCAACCAAAGTCAGGACAGATTATCAATTAGATCCTGGTGTGGTCTTTACTAAAGATAATGATACTACTGCTCAAGATTTTATCTCTTATCCGGGTATTATCGATGCTTTAAAACTTGAAGGTGCATTAACCGCAGATAATAATAGATTGTTTAATAGTGAATTCTATTCTTGGGATTCATTTACTAATCTAGACAAGATAATAAATTTCAATCAATATTATTGGTTACCTGAAGGTTGTGAACAGGTTATTGTATCAACTGGTGTGGTTTATAACTCTAACAATTATATTGTAGAAGATTTAATCAATAGTTATTCTATCTCATCTGATACAAATCCTTCTGGTAGTAGTAATCCTACGTTGACATTATTACGTGGAGGTACGTATACCTTCCGTGTCAATCAAGATTCTACATTTTGGATACAAGGTGAACCAGGTATCACTGGATATAGTAAAACACAACCAAACGTTCAAACACGTAATGTATTAGGTGTGGTAAATAATGGTACATCAAATGGATTAGTAACCTTTGTGGTTCCACCTAAAGATGCTCAGAATAATTATAATTTTCCAGGTAACAATCTAGTTGGAGTGGTTTCTACTTTACCGTTCTCTCAAGTTAATGGGGCTAGAGTTAGTGATATCGGCGGTATAGATGGAGTTACCTCGCTTGAGGGTGTAACCGTTATGTTTTATAATACCGGTGTCTCAAACGAAAGCGGATTTGTA
>Ga0181348_1000075_pt1 | contig 33304 bp, 18 predicted proteins | sample Su13VDMM110DN_FD_130092 | JGI IMG/M metagenome (GOLD analysis project Ga0181348, IMG submission 130092) | Freshwater viral communities from Lake Michigan, USA - Su13.VD.MM110.D.N | ecosystem: Environmental > Aquatic > Freshwater > Lake | place: USA: Michigan | collected 2013-07-16
ATTGATACGATCCAAAGCGCTTGGGGCGATTTGTAGAGTCTTTTGACCCCATACACAGATACCTTGACCGGGGAATGCTGCGATTGGATTTACACGACCTTCGTACAATGTATCACGTTCACTATGGGTTACACGATCAAGTACTTGTACAGCTGTTGGAATACCACCACGGTTTAAACCTGCTGGAGCATACCATTCAGCGGCAGAATTATCATTAGCAGCATAAACCGCTGGTAATACTACTGAAGGAGGAACACTAATAATCTTATTGGTATTAGTATCTAGGATCTTAACCCATGGATAATAAGTACCTACATAGTTACTGTCGATTGTGGCTACACTGTTGATAGCTGCATCGATCAATCCTACAGTTTGGTTACTTGCTGGAAACACTACGTTATCCATGATATAGAAACAATCTTGACGAGTTTCACACATATCAATTACCAATTCGGTAACATAGCTGTGTTGTTCACGGAAGATACCTGGGGTTACAATCAAGTTGATGTCGAACTCATCGGCATTGCCTAGAGCAGCAATACATTGCTTGTAACCGATACTGCCTGGACTATTGATGTTTGTACAATCTAGACCTTGAGTATTACCAGCTGTAATGTTACTACCTACGTTGATTGGAATTGCGGGCCATTGACCTTCAAATCCGCCTTGGAATCCAACTATGAATTTACGTAGTTTAACGTATGTAGATTCATTTACAGCATCATAAACACTTGGAATACTACCACTCAAACTTGGAGCAAGCAATGAACCAGTACTGGCTGATGTACCTTGAGCATAGTATTTAGCAGTAGATGTACCATAAACTTTATCTTCAAGATCGAAGTCAATATTCAAACCATTACTGTCAGTGCTACCAAAGTATGGCAATGGATTAAAATATTGTTTAGTGTTATTATCTACGCCAACACCATAAGAAGAAGTTGGATATAGAGATTGAATTTCAGAATCAGACGCTGGGACAGCGCCAAATACAGTACCAGATGGATATTTGCCTGGGGCTAATCCATAAATACTAGCTTTGCTATATTGTACATATGGGATGTATATACCAGCTGTACTATTGATCGGAGTACTATATGATTCAAATCCATATGGTATACAAGATACTGGATAAGCTACATCAGCCATTTCAATTCTGATATATCTACTCAAGTTAGCATATGTGCCAAATTGAATAATCTTACCAGCATATGTAATATAAGCATATCTATCACCAATTCTACGTGCAATATAATTTGCACTGTCTGGATCTAGATTCAAGTTTTGGAAGATTTCCAAATATTTAGGTTTCTTATCGGTATCACTATAAGCACGGACACCTAGAGTAAATGAACCCCAATCACTGCCTGGAACTGTACCAGACAACTTAACGTTGCTGATTTCAATCTTGTATTTTCTATTGCTCGGAGTACCGTCGCTCATAGTATGTGCTTTGAACAATTGGAACTTAGTTGGAACAGCAGCTTCATTCGCACTACCTCTGAACGGAGCAATCTTTTGACTATATACCCATGGAGTATAAGCGTTTGTAATACCAAATTGACTATCTCCAGCATTTAAGTTGGTACTATATTGATCAACAAACTTTAGCGGTTCACCTACGATTGTACTTCCAGATAGAGTACTAGTACCTACCGACAATCTCCAACCAAAAGTACTTGTCTTTTCTGCTACAAACTTCTTGATACTGTCTTCGAATAGAACGTAGTTGTAAGCAGCTTCAACTTTTTGACCGGCGATTTGTTTATCTGGACTGCCAACTGTTGGATCCATTCCAAACACATCTTTGATATAGTTATTATCATTTTCATTTAAACTAAAATCATAATATCCATATGTTCCAGAAGAAACGCTACCATCTGGATTTGAGAAGTTATACTTCAATGCTAAGTTATAAACGTTTTCGTTTGGATTGATTAGATTCTTATAAGGAAACACACTACTGGTTAATTGTGACAGTGTAGTATTATTGAATCCATATACTTCATAATCACTGCTGAATTGTGTAGAAGCATTTTGGGTATTTGCTAATACTGCCAATATCATATTTTGTCGGCCTGATGTATTTGGATTACATGGATCGTTACTATTTGTTCCACCTGGACTAAATGTTCCATTATATTTAGCAAAATTACCACTAATTACACCTTTAAGTTCTAAACCAGCAACACATGTTCCTACACCACGTAGAGAATCAACACTACCGCTTATTAATAGGACAGAACCATTGGAAACATTCAATACATCTGGATCGTAATCAATTACTACATTTCCAGCTGTATTTCCAAAGTATGAACTAGAAAATAGAGCAACGGCAGTAGTACTTTCCGCAAATGCTGTAGAAATTGCAGTTTCCGCACTAATATCTTGTGCTTGTACACTGGAGCTTAGATAATAATATGGATAACTTGCATTACTTGGTGCGCCTTTCTTAGTGAACAAGATAGGACCAATGCTGCCTAAATTTAATTGTTGACCAGCGTATAATACACTTCCACTTAAGTTACCTGTACCATCAACATCGTCTGCGGTTACTCCACTTGTTAGAGATGCAGCTCCAAATTTTACATTAATTGCGCCACTCAATGACAATCTTGAATTATCTACACGAAATTCATAACTTCCTGTAGATTTAGCCAAATTGTAAGTTACACTGGAGAAGTTGGTACTATTACTAACAGAACCTTTAGCAAATACTAGTCCATATGTAATAACATTGCCACTTAATGTATATGAAGCGGTCAAATAACTATAATACGGATGGGTTGTGGAATATGGAGCTTTATTTTGAGTACCAGCAACAGTTCCGAATGCATTTGTATCAAATAATATTGATTCGGTTATTATACTGGACGAAATGGATCCAGAAAAACGTGATTTTTCAAAATCAAAATTTGCCAAACTGTAATTAATAGTTTTGCCCACCGTAAAATTACGTCTTTGTACAGATCCGGTAAATTGATTGTAATAATCGGTAGTGGTTATTTTTAGAACTTTACCTTTACTTGCGGACGATACCAATGAACCTGATAGTGCTGAATAATATGACAAACCACTGATATTATTAAGCAAAAATGATGTAATTTCACTGGTAGATGCTCGAGTTAGTGTAATTTTACCATTTAATCCTTTAAATTCACTACTTGATTTACTACCGGATGAATACAACACAGAACTGCTCTGTTGATAATTAATATTGGTTGTATAACTAGTATCATCCAAATACATGAACGATTCATCTGTAATAGCACCAGCGTCTGCTCCACGGTTCCATACGCCTGGCTGAGCATAAACAAGCAATGGATTCTTCTGCCAGTAACCAGTAAGACCACCTACACGAACAATTGTAACGATACCTTGTTGTAGTAGATATTCTTTTGCGGTATATGGACCATAATACACTCCGTCAGCTACACCGAAAGTACTTTCTAAAGTAGATACTTCGGAAATTGTTGCTGGGAAGAATGCGGGTCCATCAGAGAATGGGGCTACTATAGCTCCACCTATGTTTGCGACACCTTGTGCTAAACCTGACAGGTCATTTTCTCTTGTGAAAACTCCTGGACTTACTATATTTTGTGTTGGGGCGAATGTACCGCCTTCTTGTATTGGCATAATATTAATATCCTTTCAAAGTTATATTTAATCAATAAATATAACAGAAAAAAGTCAAGATTAAACTATTTATTATAACTTTTGTTATTTTGTCATATTTTTACTAATAAACCCTGAAATTATGATTTCGGTATAAAAATCTGGATTTGTCCAAAAATAATCGGTTATATCAATTCCATCTATCGAGAACAGTTTGACACTCATATCAGGATCTATGATTATTTTTTTAAGAACTTCATATCCGTGATTTCTCGGGGAGTGATTTCCACAGAAATGAAATTCTCCGCTAAATTTTCTTATATTTGATTTAAATAGATTATAATCTGTATCCAAAAAGATTTTTTCGTATCCTTCGATGTCAAACTTCAAAAAATCTATTGGTCTATTTATTAATTTAATAATATCAGAAAATGTCATAGACATAGATCTTTGCAATTTATTATTATGGAACATTGACGCAAAAGTTTGTACCGATTTATTGTCTCCTATCAGTGCATGTATTAAAGTCGGTTGTTCATCGCCATTTAAGTTTTCAATGAAATCTGATAAACAATCGATACTACCATCTACTCCGATATATTTTATATTTTTTTCTTTGTGTTTTAAGAAAAAATATCCTTTAGAACACCCTAGATCTAAAACTAAATCATTTTCTTTTACATTCACGTATTTTTCGTACTGATTCCACTCAAATATTTCTTTATATGTAAAAACGTCTAAGTTTTTTCTTAACGGAAATATTGTGTTGACATCATTAATTATATTAATCAATTTTTCTTTTACCATTTCAAAAGAAATTTCTTTTGTACACTCAAATTCTTTTTTAGTATTTTTATACTTTGGACACCAATTCCAATCACTGGCGCTAAATTTATATTTAATATCATTCCAACAACCATTACATACACTTTCGTTTATAACTCTATATGGTGTGAAAAATTCATTAAATGATTTTGTAAATCCGCTTATCAGTAAGACTTTTTTATCTAACGCCCAAGCTAACCAACTATTCCCAGAACTTAGTCCTATAAAAAATTCGCAGTTATAAATCCACGATATCGCTTCGTGTATAGATTGCGTTTGTGGGTGAATTACATTTTTCAATCCTTGAAGATCCATATAATTCAACGCTTCTTTTTGTATAACAACCACTTTGTACCCATTGTCATTTAAATGGTCTACTACTTTTTGCCATCCATCTATATGTTGCCAATGTTTACATCCAGATGTGGAGGCAGTTGATATACAAACGTATTTTTCTTGTAGTTTACGATCTTTATCTTTTATATGGATTTTTGTTTTTACTTCTTCGTAATCTAATCCAAGTATATTCGATGCAATTTGTTGCAGATTTTGTGTTCTATAATCAGCTGGTGATATTGAATTATCATTTGGATCAAAACATCCTATTTTATAAGAAGCGTAATAATTTTCATCATTTATATGGTTATAATTGTAAAAATTAATATTCGGATATTCAATTTCAAATAGATCTTTATTAGGAGTGTAGTAATCTACTATACAATTATGTTTTTTCTGAAAAAGATCTATACAGGCAACCCATGCAACTCCGTCGCCTAAAGAGGGTGATTCATTTACTATTTTTACGGTTTTATTTTTTAAATCTAAATTGAAATCGGAAACTAAAGAATTCGTTTGTTTATCTCGTATTTGTATATTCCAATCAATAAAATAAGCAAAATTAGCTTGCGTCCACATATTGTTTGAAATATCTGATTCATAAACAAGTTTATTATTTTGTTTGTTAATAAATTTCAGATTGTATTCTTTTTTAATTTCACCTAATATTTCAACTTTAGATTTATTATTAAAATCGAAAACTATACTGTTTTGTGATTCGACTGAATCTTTGTGATTTATCTTTGTACTTTCGTAAATTTCTATTAATTGAGTTTTCATACTTGTATCATAAAACGCTATTAATGTATCAACAATACATTTCCAAGATTTTTCTTTAGACGTAATCGTTGTTAATTTTTTATATGTATCGTAGTTCTTTATTACGTGCGTTATACCATTAATAATTTCCTCTACATCTCTATTCGATTTATATAATCCTTCTAAATTATTACCATCCTCAAACGTACCAACAATTGGCAAACCACATGAAATGGCCTCTAACAATGTCAAATTTGGGTGACCAGCTTCCAATATAGATGGATGTAAAAAAATGTCATGGGACTGATATAATCTTAATAGATCAGTTTCACTTAAGTTATATATAATGTTTAGTTTGTCGTAATTAAAATTATATCTTTCAAAAAACTTTTTATTATTTTCAGGACCAGCTATAGTAATTGGTAAATTTAATTTTTTAGCAGCTTCTATTGCAAAACCAAATCCTTTTCTGTCTTCTGATGGATCGTGAATAAACCCATTATTAGCTACACATAACAATTTATACTCGTCTACAACTCTAGATGTAGGTATGAAAAAGTCGGTATTAACACCATGACTCAAGTATTTAAGATTCGGCAAGTCAAAATAGTTAACTAAATATTTTGCCGGTACAAATGAAATAATTGAATTTTTTATCGCATTGTAATTTTCTTTAAAACAATTGGAGTCTTTGCCATATAAATATGCGTGATGATCGTGACAGGTAAAATAATAAGGTATACCTCTTTTATGAGCTTCAATTGCTAAATTAGCCACGTGAATGTGTACGACTGCACATCGGTCAGATTTGACTTGATCTAAATAAAGAATTTCAGATTCGTGTCCTAATTTTAAAAAATTTTGATGATATTCCCATATAATTTTTTCAACTGCTCCCCAACCATTTGGTGGAATTGGTAATAAACCAGGTGTAACATTAATTATTCTCATTTGTTTTAAATTTTATTCCGCAGCGTTTTTGTTATATCTGATTAATCATCAATACCACACTGTATTTAGATAGTCAAGATATTTTATATAGAACACATTTATTTTTAAAACTTTCTATATTTTCTAAACTTACATTTTCATCAAATGCAATATAGTCATTAAATAAAACTCTTAAATTTGTCAAATCATTTGATATTAAAAATTTAATTTTTAACCACTCACCGTGTGTACAATCTTTATTTAGAACCATTTGATTATTAATCAATATATTATATTTTCCAGTCTTTGCTATAATAAATAATAGTGGTTCAAATTTATTTTCAACATTATAGGCTATATTTACAAATGAAGATGTATTAAAAATGTTAAATTTAGAATTACTAAAAAATTCATCTACCGATGTGTTAGTAAAATATATTGATTCTTTTATATGATTTATTAACTGTGGAAAAATATACTCTAAAGTATCCGATGAACCCATGAATGGATATTTATTGTACCAATCATCTATAGATTTTACGATAATAAAATTTTCTAAGAAAAAATCAACATTTCCCGCAAATAATCTGGATTCAATTGCTGGTCTATCATATGAATGAAAATTGTACATCCACATTTTTGCATCAACAAGACACTGGTTTAGTATGATGTCGATTTTGTCTATATCCGGTTCTGAAAAATCCACATCAAACTCCAAATACAAAAAGTTTTTATATTGAAGATTTTTTGCGAATGAAATTGAAGCGCATATATGTTTGTAAACTATATAACTCGTTCCTCTGTGAAATACGTGTATTGTTTCCTTATCGTTAGCGAACCAATTCCACAGGCTTTTATCTTCGGGTAATAAAATATTATCAACGTCGTAGATATAATAATCTGTTAAACTCTGAATATATTGATCATCTTGATAATTCGATATTATAATTATATCAATGTTTAATTTTTTTAATTTACTTATGCAATTAATTAAAATATTTCTACGTTCGTCCGTATTAGCATAACTGTTAATTATAATTACATTTTTCATTTATATTTTATATATCCAGTATTTTTATAGTTTTCTTGATATTTGAATTGATATAATAATTTATCCGTTTTAATTAAAGTGTTATTCATATCGTATGAGTCTATAATGTATTCTCCTTCCTGATCAATCTTACAAGCAGGCAACATCGTTCCAAAAACATAATTATCAAATATAACTTTATTATTAAAAGTTATTGTCATTTTTACATTTATTTTGTTTTGGTTATTTACTATTATGTAAAAATTATTATCACAATCAGGAATAATCTGTGAAGTGATGTCAACGTAAGAACTTAAATTTTTAGTTTCTACTTTAAAAAAGTCCTTAAAATGAGAATTTATTAATAAACAATCTGTATTTTCTACTAGTTTTACAAAAATGTGTTCTAAACTAAACGGATATATCCATGTGAATTTGTCATTAAACGATTCAATATCATACGGAATGTAATTGTAGTCATTAAGTAAACAACACATTTCTTTTACGTCTCCCAGAAAAAATATTGTCTCATAACTAATAGTTTTTTTATTATCTGAGTCTGTCTGTGTAACATTAAAAAACATTAATTTTTTATTTTTGTAAATTAGATCTGATTTTAATTTTTTAATTTTATAAATTTCATCTATATCAAAGTAGTTATCAAATTCAACAAAACAAAAATGTTTATAATCATATAAATTTGCAAAATTAAATGCATTTCTCATCGATCTTATTATTGGAAATTCGTGAGCAAAACTCTTAGTTACCCCTGCTATGTGTGTAAAGTATATCTCATATTTTTCAAAAATATTATACCACGTCAAATTTAAATTTTTTTCGTTAGGGATATTATTTTTGTCATATATAAAATACGTCACTGATTTTAATATATCTGTTGGTATTGTACAGTGTGTTACTAGAAGTATATCATTATTTAACTTTTTAATTCGGTCTATAGTAGATCTTAAAATGTTTAACTTATCTTCAGACGTTGCATAACAGTCTATTATAGTTATTGTTTTACTACCAAAATTTACATTTTTTTCATATTTTTCAAAGTCGTGAATTCTTTCAGAAAAACTCCTACCACAGAAGTGTATTACAAAATCGCCTTTTTGATAAATATTAGCGTCCGAGTTCCATTGTGGATATACAGACAAAACCTGTGCGTTTTCTGTAACGCAAAAACTATTGCAACATCTTTCATTTATTAATTTTGATTTAGATTTATACTCGTCCACATTCAGTAACAACTGCCTCATCGATTGTTGTTCGTGATCGAAAACATTTACATTTACATTTTTCAAACAGTCGTGTTGAAGATCATAACAATCCATTAAGAAATTAAATGATACATGGCTATTTTTAAAAAAACAAGATCCGTTTGATAAATATGAATTCGTATTTGAAGTAAATATCATATCATAATCATCATCTATTAACGATTCTAACATTATATCAAATTCCATTATTAAAGCATCTATATCTATCCACCAAACCCAATCGTAGTCTTTTAATATAGTTTCAACCGCTTTAACTTTACTCCACCTAGGTGGCCTTGTTTTATCAATAACATCTTCAAAATAAATAAAATCATAGTTATGTTTATTCACGTATTCAATTTTATTTTTTATTGATATTTTTGATAAATCCGAATAGTTGTGATCGAATAACGTAACTATTGCTATCTTTTTATCTTTAAAAGATTGGTCGTTTTTTATAGACTTATAAGATATATTTTTTTTTCCGTTTAAATAGTCTATACACTTTGTTAATTCGGACTCCGATTTACATCCGTGAAAAAATTTAATATCATTTTTATTTTCCGGAATATAATGCCACGGACAGTCTTTAACATAATAATTACATTTTTTATTCTCATAAAAATTTAATAATTCTTCATAATTTGATAAGTTAAAATGAACAATTGGTAATTGTTTATTTGCATTATATTTCCACAACAAAACATTAATAATCGTTTCATCTTGCCAAGGTGCATAATTATAAAAATTTTTCAATACTTCCGGGTGGTTTGATACTATCACACATTCATCAAAAAAAGATCTACATTGTTTGTTAAAAACCATAAAATTACTCTGAACATAATGCATTGATCTTTTGTTTACATTTAAAAGATTCATCAATGGCAATTCCAATGGATCGTTAGGCCCCCCTTTACCGTTTAATATCATATAATCAAACAATCCTTTACCAACTAATGGATAATTCTCACATTCGATTAAATACTCAAACATACTATCTACTGATTCGGCAATAATACCATCTCCGTCCAAAAAAATTCCCTCTACAAGTCCGTTTTCCATTGCGTCTGTTAGAATCGTAGGTTTTCTACTTAACGTATAGTACGAATTGAAATTATTACGTGTTACAATCCCTATATTATCTGTTATATCATTCGCGTCTTTTATATATTCAGGAATTCCCAATACATCATCATCTATACGTTTCGTGTAAACTTGTTTGTGATTAAAATCGTGGGTAAAATTATACGTATATACAATAATTGGATATTTTGAAAACATTAATACGCTTTCAATTAATTTAGAAATTAAAGGCATATATTTTTCGTTTGTAAATGTTATAAAAGCACGTTTAGGAAACATAATATTTATATTTTATTTGCGGGAAAAATCAATGAATAGTTATGTTGATTTGAATTTGATTAGAAACTTTTGTGGTTAATCTTGAAAATCTATTTTGTAAAATTTCATTGATGTGATTTTGTTGCATAAATAAATTTGTGTTTGTTTACTATATCATATCCCATAAGATTAAGCTTGTTTTTTAACTTTTCTAATTTTTGAGATCCATCTGTAAAATAAAAATCATGGTACTCTATTAAAAATTTATCAATTTTTTGAAATATTGAATCTTCTAAATTTTCAATTAAATCGAATTCCATTCCCTCTATATCTATTTTTACAAAATCTACTTTTTGTATTTTGTTTTGATCAAATATATCTTTTAAAGTAATCGTCTCTACGTCATAATAGTTATTTTTTATATCGTGTGCTGAACTAATTAAGCTGTTATTATCATCGATATATAATCTTAATGGTTCATTGTTATGGGAGACAGCTAAATTAAACAATCCCACCTCACTTTCGACTTTTAAATTTTTTTGCAAAGAATTGAAAGCCGTCTTATTCGGTTCAAAACAAAAAATTTTATTACAATTATTGAGTTTCAAATACTTTGTAAATAACCCGACATTAGCGCCTATATCAAAACAAATATTTAAGTTTTTAAGATTAAGTTTGTCATAGATTTTATCTACGAAAAACTCATTGTAATTAACGAATATTGGATCTTCATCGGAAAATTCGAGAACGGGTTTTTTAATATCTATATTTTTTAATATTATTTCTTTTTCGTAAATCTTCTCTGTCTTATTTTTTATAAATGTCTGTAACAGAAATCCACTAAAATTACTGTCATTTTTAAAATCAAAATGTTGTTTAGGCAGAGGTATAATCCAGAACGAAATGTTAGAATTCAAAATTTTACATCCGAAAGAATAAATACAAGTTTTGGAATCACGATCTTTTACAGTAAAAAAAACATCACTTAATGTATCTAATCCGTTGTAAATAATATCCAATTTATTATTCTCTTCGTTAAATGATATATCAAATAGTTCTTTTGGTATTGGTTCTTTGTTGAGGACAAAAGATTTTATTTTATCTAGATTTTCAACAACGTCATTTTCTAACCAAGTAACATTTTTATATTTATCATACATACCACAGTATACAGGTAGATTATACATCAAAAGTGGTAAATCCCATCCAATAGCTTCTCTAATAACCAATGGACTTGTTTCTTTATCATTAGCTGTACCTCTAGATGTAAACAAAAAAACATCCATGGCATTATAGAACGTATCTACGTCTTTACGTTCGCCCCACCATTTACAATTATATGGAAACTGTTTCATTAAAGGTTCCCAATAATATTTAAAATTCTCAGCTTGATTGCCCACAAAATGAAATTGAATGTTTTCGTTTAGTAAATATTTTGCATATTCAATGATTTCTGATTGATTTTTTCTAGAAGTAAACAATCCTACATTCAGAAAATGAGTTTTTCTAGGATCCAAATTTAGATCTTTTAGAGCTGATTCTCTGTCACTTTTTTTTCTATATACAATTGGATATTCCACAATTGACATTGGAATATTCAAACAAGCAAATATTCTTCGTTGATATTCACTTATCAACGCAAATCCATCTGGGAAAAAACATTTATTATTTGGATTAAAACTACTATCATGTGATGTTTCTATAATTTTATAAGTCCTATTAGGATTATAAACTTGATGTGCGAGTAGCTTATCGCAAAAGTATTCAGGTAACTCCTCAAAGTGAATTACATCGGGGTTTATAGTCTGAATGTGTTTTATTAATTCAAATTTATCTTCATATAAAGTTATCAATTTTTCTTTTAACAAACTTTGTATTTGAGTTCTTTGCACGACTAAAACCCCTCCTGTTATATCTGTATACTCTACACAATAAACATCATGATCGGAATTTAATTCCATTATTTTTTTTAATAGATATTGTGGCCCCCCACCTGTAGATAAATGTGGCGTTATAAATAATATTTTCATAGAATCTCTTATTTATATACTACTTTGCTAAATCCATTATCTTTTTTTATTTCGATTTGTTCATCTACCATATCACGCATTTGATCCAAATGACTGATTACCCAAATAAAATCAAATTGATGTTTCAGATAACTAAACAAAGCTCCCATTTGACCCAAATGATCACTGTCAGCGCAACCAAATCCTTCGTCGATACAAATAATATTTGGTCTTGGTAGATTACTAATGTTAATCAGTGCTACTCTAATAGCCAAACCACTAACAAATTTTTCCATACCACTAGCCATTTCTAATGGCCAGCGTCTGTCGTCATAAACAATATTAGTCATAATGTTCTTACCGTCTGTCTGTAGAGTGATAGAGAATTCAACAATTTGTTGTAAAATGTTATTAACTTCTTTTTCTATTTCAGGCAATGTTCTAGTTATAATTTCATATGGAATCCCATCCCGGCTAATAATATTAGTATATAACTTATAAGCTTCATATGAAGATTCCAATTCTTTAACATTATTTAGTTGATCTGTAGTATTTTTATACTGCAATTCCAACTTACCTTTTTCAGTAGAAGCGTTAAACAATTTATTATTTACCGATTTAATATCTGATTCGATGTTTTTAATGGTCGTTTTTACTTCATTTACACTAACAATCAATTTGGCGTTGTTTTCAATAATATCTCTGTTCTTATAAAATGTATCAATATTTTGAATTACTCCATTCAAATCATTTTGCAGTTTGATTTTGAAATTTTCATCACGTAGTATTGACGTTGATAAAATTTCTTTGTTTTTTTCCAATTTAACTTTTTCACTATTAACACGTTGACATTCTTTATAACGAGCTTCAATATCCCCGAATGAATCAAGTTTATTTTTAGAAATATTATACTGTTCAACTAAAATTTTACCTTTACTTTTATCAAGTTCAATTTCTTCTTTTGTTTTAATTGCATCTTTAACAAATACATTATTAACGCAGTATGTACAATTAGGATCGTACTTATGTTCCTCTAACTTCTTTAGCTTATCAATTTTATTCTTAACTATTGCTTTTAATTTTTCTATTTCAGAAGACTTTTTAGACTCTTCTTCTTTACAGATTTTATACTGATCGTAATCATTTTCTATATTTTCACAACTCTTTAGTGAAGACGATAAATCAAAAAGTTGCGTTTCATTCGTTGAAAATTTAGATTTCTTCTCACTTATATCAGTTTCAAACGTATTAATATTTGCGTCTAATTTAGTCTTTTCGGATTCCAACTTGACTATATCAAAATCAAAAGTTGCGGTTCTAATAATATTGTTGGATAATTCTAGAAGATTATTATTATGTTCTTCTTTTTTGACTTCAAGATCTTTGATGTCACTATTATAACGTGATATATTTTGATTATTCAGATCAATGCTACCAGAGACGTTTTGTAAATCATCAATTAATTGGTCTTTACTAATATTCTTAAGTAATGTATTTGTTTCTTTAAACTTATCATTTGAAATAGTATACAACTGATCGAATACTGTTAGACCCATGAACTGACACAACAAATCTTTGCGTTCTGTTTGACCCAAGTCGATAAATGACCCAGCCTTGCTGTTCTGAATACTCAGTACAGTAAGAATAAAGTCTTCATATGTACCAACATAATCTCTAATGATGTCATTGGTACTACGCCGAGCTTCCCCGTTCAATGGAGATTCATTTCCATTATCCATCTTATAGAACTTGACCTCTACTTTAACATTTCCTTTTTTGTCAGCTTTACCCTCCCGTTCTATAAAATAATCAACTCCGTTTACCTCAAAGTTAAACTTACATCGGAAACTCATTTTCTGAGTATTCAATACGTGTACAGCTTTATATCCCTTGCTAAATTTATCAAATACACAAAATGCTAACGCATCCATAATACTCGATTTACCACTAGCATTTGGTGCAAATAATCCGATAGTACCCTTGAGTTTGGTAAAATCAATATAATTGCCTTCACCGTAACTAAACATATTATCAAATTCAAATACTTTTGGTTTCCAGCGAATATTCTTCGGAGCTTTATCCTTTGGTATTTCTAGATTGATAATTTTATTTAACTCTTTAACCTTATAAATTAGTTCTGCAGAAACATTCTTAGATAGAAGATTTTCTTCTATTAGTTTGTTCTGATAATCAACGTCGAAAATGTTATGAATCTCAAATATCTGACCCGATTTCAACATCAAATCATGTGATGGTTCATCGATTCGATTAAATGTGGTTTCGATAATTTCACACTTATTTTTTACTTCATTGATGATCTCTTTGACCTGAGATGGAATAGATTCACAACAAAGTGTACGAATACGAACTTTCTTTGGAATGTCTGTAATATCAGTGATTAATTTACCTTTATTAATTTCGATTGTATAAAAGCCATAATCATTTTTCAACTCATAATGTTTATAGACTTTTCGTTTCAGATCCCACATCAAGAATCCGTGTCCTTTAAGTTCTTCGCCATGATTCTGTTGAATCATAGAACCTGCATATACGATTATCGGCTTACTTTCACTTTCATCATATTCTTGTAGAATCTGATGTTTATGGATATCACCTAACATTGCAATGTGATGTCCATCAAACAATTCATTTGTAATAGCACGATTACTAACGGTGTATCCAACATCTGTAACAGCATTATTAACCGGACCATGGAATAATGCAATATGATGGTCTGTTTCTACACGATATTTAGACGGAATGTCTTCATAACGAATATATTTGTCTGAATCGTCAAATACGCTAAAATTGTTAAATAGTATATTTTGATAACGATAGACTTCAGTATTTTTTAGATAATAAAGATTTGGATGATTAAGTGCTTGTACGATTGGAGTTAAACAGTCCAATCTTGCCTTGTTTGCTAACGTTGCATCGTGATTACCCGCCGTTAAAATCACAGGAACACGATCAGCGCAACTTTTTAGAAAGTCACCTCCGATTTTAACACACTCAGGACTTAAATCTGATTTATTATGAAAAATGTCGCCTGCAATAACCAAGATTGCATTTAGAGTCTTAGCTTTATCCAAAGCAGTATAGAACTTTTCAAATACAGATGTATATTCATCATGTCGTTTTGTCAAACGAATGTGAATATCCGCAACATGCATCACACAATTGATTTTATCGTCGGTATTTTTTAATACGATCATAGTTTATTTATTAATTTATATCTGTATAATACACTTTCATCCATTCTAACACCACAGCTGATGGTTTGCCAAGTTTTTATATGTCCTATTTCATTCGGATCTTTTCCATCTAATAAAATTAGACGTGATTCAATATCATTAGAAATTAAAAAATCACATATTTTCAAACTGGATCCTAAAGCATCGTTATCCAATAAAACATTTACATATGGCGGTCTATATTCCAACAATTTCATTTTAAGTTTTCTAGACATAGTCTTTCCAAATAAAGGTACCGTATTGTACTTTACCGAAAGCGCGTCAAATGGTCCCTCTACGATTGTAATGGGTTTTGTAAAATCTGTAAATAATTCAAATCCTATGATGTCTTTGCTTCCATCACACAATCTATACTTTAGATACCCATTGTAAAAGTCTCTACCACAATAGAAATTTAAATTTCCATCTTTATCATATGACGGAATAATTACTCTATTTGCGAATGTGCCTTCTGTACAATAACCAATATTATAACGAACAATTTCATGCACATTTAGATTTCTTTTTAAACAATAGTTAAGTGCGTGTTTATAACCAACGTCGTTTGAAGATTTGTATAGTGGTTTAAATTCACTTGGTAAAGTTAGTGTCTTTTTCTCGTCAGAGACATAACTTGTTCTGACTTTATTTTTACATAAGATCTGATAGTACTCAGCCGAAGCTTTTAATTTTTTAAGAAGTGAAGAAAAACTTTTACCACTAAAGCCACATACCCAACATTGGTAATATCCAGTGATAGTGTTGATATTTAATTTGCGTTTGTGATGTTGACAGTTTGTACAAAACACAAGTATTTCAGTCCCACCTTTTTGAATATGTGGTTTTTGCTTAAACAACTTTGAAAGTGTTTCTATAACCGAACTATTGATCATCTCATTCTAGAGTAACAGATGAATTAAATTAAATCAAGACATTTATTTTTTATATAAACTAGCTACCACAGCGTCGTACATATCACTATTACGTTCGTCCCAATTTCCTTTTTTATTTTGTGTAGTAAACTTTATAACATCAGGCACAAGTGATTCAAGTTCTTGTCTAACAAAATCTTTTGATTTGATTCCTTTTATTCTACATTTACCAAATAATTGTTTTCGTATCGTATTAACAGATAGCAAATTAACTTTCTTTTTAAAATGTTCTTCTATAATATACGCAAAAACAGCATTGTGTCTAGCTAATGTGATAATAACTTGTTGACTAGTAAAACCTCCAGCGAATCCGCTTAATGCGGCTTCAAGATTAATTTCATCAAATCTTTTAATCTCTTTCGTCTTTTCAAGACTCGAAATAACACAAAACGTTTTTTCTTTAGTTGTTTCTAATTTTTTAGTGTCTACGAAACCAGCAGAAAGAATCTTTCCGTTTTCACAGAAAGACCAACCAGTTGTAGATGTAGATGAATCCAATCCTAATATAACCATTTAGAATATATATTAACGGCGGAATGAACCGTCAGTATATTTGTTACTATTAAAACCTTTAACGAATCGTGAAAGTTCTAAAGATCTCTGATCTCCTACATCTTTAAATTGACTTACACCTAATGGGGTTTGTAATCTAAACCCAGGATCTTTAGTATATAATGCATCTTGCAAAGAAGCCTGACCATTCCAGTTAGTGGAAATTTTATTAACGCCTGTAGTTAATACTGGACCATTTGAGGTATTATCACTGTAATTCAAATATTTTTCATTGAAATTTTCTTTGGGTCTCTCCGGATATGGACCGACTGCTTGAAAACCAGGATTAATTGTTGACAATGTAGATTGAATACTACCATTTCCAGCATCTAACATTGTATTAGACGTAGATCGATATGCATCAAAAGCACCTCCGGCTTTTTGTCCGGATTTATATCTACCGGCCAATCCCATTTTTAGAGATTCACGATTAATTTTTGAGTCTGTTGCCATACGAGTCTATTTATATAATAAATATAATTAAGTATCCCATTTAATCACAATATTAATAGGAATTTCACCGGTATTTTTAATTGGTTGTGCTAATTTAGCTATAGCAACCAATTCGGCACCACTATATAATCCAACTGTTGTAATGTACGGCGCTAGATATGATCCAGTGGGATCCAATGAACTACTATAGTTATATCCAAAGAATTCTTGTTTTACTAATTTTTTGTTTGATTTTCCTGTTTTTTCATTCAAGAACGAAATCATATCATCGTAATTATTACGGCGTGATCTTGGATTCAAATAATTCTGATAATTGTTTATTGTAAAATCTTGAATAAAATATTTCCATATGGCCGATCCATCTTGATAATTAGCTGTGCCATCACCATTAACATCGAAATTTAAAGAACTACATTTAGATTTTAACTCATTTGTCAATCTATTTGATTCGTAGTCATAATAAGATGAACTATAAAAATTAAATATAGACTCATCTATATCACCTGATACAAAATTATCCCACCATTTCTCAGAATTATTAACTGTAATTCGGGTATTAATATATCTTAAGATTATATCTAAATTATCAAAATTAAAAATATCTGTATTAATCACTCCATAATCAAACATAGATGATGTAATTGCGGTTGGATTAGTAGATACATTAAATTCTCCTGGCTCTATAGTACAAATATATTGTTTTTCATGCAATGTTATTTGACTGTTATATTTCATGTATAAGTACGTGTTATTAAAATCTGTTGGATCAAGCGTTAGATTATTTAACACACTGCCTGTATTATTAATTATTAACTTATTAGTGTTATAAAATATATTACCGACATTAAAATTTGTTTGTAAATCGGACATATTATAAATGTATGATTTTCCAAATATTTTACTAGCTGCATATGCGTATTCACCTTGTTCATCAGCAAACACTATCAAATTGTCGCATGCACCTGAAAAAGCACCTGAAATGGGTCCGCCATTACAACTTAGACAATCTTCCATCTGTAGATACACAAAACTAGATGTTATAATACAATCTTCACTTTGATATGATGATGTAAGACGATATCCATTCAACACACTTCCAGATTCAGTTATTAATGGAGCTGATAAATAAAAGTCTTCATTTAGTGGAATAGGAGCTCCTATTACTAAATTTGTATCTGATAAAGATACTGAATATCCATAAGCTGTAAATGGTTTGCCAATTTCTTTTCTTTTAGATATAGGATCCGTAGTCATCTGTCTTACTACAGATCCTGTCACTACGTAAAGTAGCGTTTGTCCGCAATACGTAGATTCTCCGAAATCATACTGATTGAAAGTTAAATCATAATAATTTATCGAACTGGAAATGAATAATGAACTAAATGGGAAATATGGTTTTGGAGAACCAATTAATATTTTTTTATCAAAAGTAGATACAGAATATCCAAATAAATTATCTTTAAATGTTACATCGTCTCCATACAATTTTGTTATAAGTTGAAATCCACAATTAACGTCAGCTGGACACTGTTGATTATTATATACATAAACAGATCCACGTTGTCTTAAAGTTTTCGATCCAGAGTACTCCCAATAAACCAAATCATTTGGGGCGCCTACAGCTAGAGTTGTATCATATAATGATACCGCATATCCATATCTAGTATTAATTTGACTTCCACTTGGAATTAATTCAAAGTTCGTATTTTGAATAGTATAATATTGTGAACTTGTATTTTGAGATAATACCTGACTTAATTTCCAATTATTTAAAGATCCAGAATTAAAAAATAAATAAACATTGGATTGAGATAGTTGATTGCTTCCAACTACCAATGTTTCTTCAGTTTTTTTATCTAAAGAAATTGAATACCCAAACCCATATTGATGTGGGTAGTTAATAACACTACACGTTAATATTTGTTGAAAAGAATAGGTACAATCAGCATCTGTATATTTATATATATAAACAGCTCCTCGACCGTTGTTGTAATTAGGCGATCCAACTGCTAAGTAGTTATTGGTAATGGATACAGAACTACCAAATTTTTTTAAAATGGATCCTGTAATAGAACAAATTGGAATATCGCTTATATTGTATTGATCGACGGATATAGAGTTCCCCGCAGAACTAGGAATAATACCTTTTGTATTATCAAACGTATAGTTTGGATTAATTTTGAATATATCTACACAGGCGAAATTATTTGTATGTCCTAGATAATAACTTGATGACACTGATGTGTCTCCCACTGCCAAAAAATATGTAGATAAATCAATGGCCGATCCATAATTGGATTGATTTACTTTTATATTGTCGGCTTCTACGATAATGAAATTGCAATTTGATAAAGAATCATTTACAGAACCACTTTCAATTATCAGAGAAGCTGTTAATGCAGCGCTGGAACTTTGTTCTGTGTAGTAAGTCGCTAAATTTCCATTTTCTGGAAAAATCGTTTTCTTTAATATTTTAGAAACCGAGTAATTTGTTTTAAAACTGTCTTTTTTAATCAAAAAAACCTGACCAACTTTACTAAAGCCTTCGCATGATGTGTATGTGTCAGACGGTGGATTTCCTATAGCGACAAGATTGCCATTGGTCACTACTACACTACCATAATTCTGATTATATATATTTTCCAAATTCATACTCTATATACTTATGTAGATATCGACCCATAATACAAATATTGTCCTAAACCTGTTATTCCATAATTAACTACGCTATTAGTATCAGTTGTATAAACTTCAAAATCACTAATAAAATATGATCCGGACAAATATAAATTGTTTATACCATCGTCTAAAATATTACCAACTATATCACCTGTTTGATTATTAATTACTACACTAAAAGGACTAATTTTGTCACCACTCTGTGTCACATTTAATGTATAACTTATAAATTTATCATCCAAATTTAACTTAGCTTTAGATGTATCATATCCATCAAATCCAAAAATATTATATGAGTTATTATAATTATTATAATACATGTTTTTTATCGTATTATAAACCTGTCCTTGATAAGTGCCATCTAAATTGATTGGATTAGTTTCATCATTATAATGAATATTATCGACTGGATAAAATACTGATCCAGTTGGAATCTTTAACCCAAGTTGAAACAGTGGATTATTTGGATCTTTTATCGGAGAACAAGCCAAGAAACCATTAGAATTAATTAATGATGACGTACAACTATCATTGTTAACCGTAGCAAATGATCCTGTATCTAAATAATTAAAATTATAATCACATTCGGCTATGGGAATCACCAATGGGAAATTATACGTACCATCACTTAGTAGTAACAAATCAGAAAAGATGTTATTAGCGACTTTAGTCTTTGCTACCGAAAATGTAGTAACTTGTATGTCTTGATTTTTGAGAAATTTAATCATCCCAATATAAATAGGAAGATTTAAAAGTATTTAGATTAAAAATCAATACGACACTTAATCAACAATTCATTATCAAATGATTTTTGTGTAGGTCTACTTAGTTTACCTACAGCTAATAGTTCGTTATTAGAATCATATAATCCAATTGTGGTAATATAAGTACGAGGATTACTAATAAGTGCTGGATATATAATAGTACCTTTAGTTTGACCGTCAGTACCATCTGATACAAATGTTGGATTGTTACTGTAATTGAATTCTTTATTTTTTACTCTGATGAAGTAATTGGTAGATGGTACAAATTCTGATTTGCGAATCGCCATATTCTTATTTGAATTTTTTATACTCAAATAGAATTTACGTATCCAATTTCTCCAATAACTCTTCCAGTTAGTTGAATTTTGATTTGAATTTCTAGTACTAGTAATTTCCGGAGGATTTCCGGTAATACCAACTTTTGCATCTAACTTTAATGCGTTCAATATAACTACTCCATTTGTAGGATAAAATAAACCGATTCCGCCATAAACAGCGGATACGGTTCCACCTTTAGTGTATGGAGTTGGAACTCCGTTAATAATAGATCCTGAAATCAAGTTATAAACATTTTGTTGTGTATTAATAACTTGGGAATCGTCGATATATGAGAATTGACCTAAAGCGCCAGTGAAATTTAATTGAATTTGGCCTGGATCAATTTGATCTTGGAATTTATCAGCTACATAGTTTAGTACAAAGATTGCGGAACTGTCGGTTGGTGAATCAACACTGCCAGACGCAAAGCTAAAGAATGTATCGCCTGGTTGTAAAAGTGTGTTTTTATATTGTGTATATATAATTTTAGTTTCGTTTGTATACACGGATGCTGAAGATTGACCCGACCAATCAAAATAACTACTACCTGAATTATAATAATCTCCATAAGCAGCGGCAAAATATTGATCGCCTCCACTATATATATCAATATAATATTGTGCATTTCTTACGTCAAATGGACCAGATCCTGTCATGACGTTTGCTTGGGCGGATGAAGTTACAAATGATGATTGTGCTACTGTCAAACTACCAGTACCAAACATGCCCGATGATACCTGGTTAATTCTTCCTGCTACTACGTCGTCTGGAGTAAATGGTGTGAATATCATATATTATTAATTTGTGGTAGAAACACTGACAGTTACATTGATTGAAGTACTTCCACCACTTTCATTGCCAATGATAGTAATATTAGTTGTTGTTGTCTTAGACAAAGAACCATTTGGAATAAATCTAAACTTATTACCTATAACGACTTGTGAAGATTGTGATGCTAGATCACCTGTGAATGATGGAATCGTCGCGGATGTAGAATTCAAACTATTGGTTTCAGTGACTACTAAAGTGCCAACATTTTTATTGGTCAAAATTGCTGTATATCCCAATGTCACATTATAAACTGGACTTGTATTTGGGATAATGTCAATTGCAGCTGAATAAGTACGTGGCACAGAAATCAATGGCGGAGCAATACTAATAGTTGGTACCGATGTAACGCCATCATTCAAAGTGACCAACTTATATTTCATTGTCTGTGATTCATCCGTAATGGGTTCCATAATTGGAGTGTTACGAATAGCTATATCGTAATAAGCACTGCCTAGTGGGTGAGTTGGATTAAATTGAGTATAATCAATTTCGTCATCAGCTAAAGCGAAAGCTGTAATGTTCAATCCACCTGTTTTTGCTAATACTTCTCGACCTTTTTTTGTCAGTATCGCGTTAACAGTCAGAACGTTGTTATTAAGGTATGCCATATGTAAATAATTATCAAGTGTTTTTAGTTTTTAATCAAAAATTATATTATAAATTCATAATGTACATGTTCATACTAGCACTTGCACATGTGGAGCATGTTAATGGTTGTTGTATAAACAGACTATTTGGCGAGTCAATTGAACCAGTTAGTATCCCATATTTAGGGAAATTATCACTTTCCATATCAACCGCCAAGTATCCAGGTATCGTTATAATAGGAGAAGATCCATTTGGTAATCCTTTTCGATTTACGGTTGTAGTAAAATCATTTTTACCTTTTGTATAAGTATAGTATGACACTTTACCAGAAGATAAAGTTTTTACTCCATTTTTTACAGTATAATATGATCCTGAAATAGCTTGACATTTTAATCTACTACCGACTCGGACAAATTTACTTAAATGTCTTTGTGAATAACCACTATTCATATCTCCATAGTAAATATTCTTAAGAGATTTACTACCTGTAATTTGATTGTTTAAATTACCAGATCCAGATCCAATCGTCTGTATCGTGTAGTAACTTGACGTAAATGTTACAATAGATCCTGTATTATTGTGAGACTGATAATAATCATTCTCAGAATAATTTATTGTATTTCGTACATTATATCCATTCTTATCTACAAATATATATTTTCCATATTTAACAAATATAAAATCTCTGTCATCAACTCTATCTTTAATTTCAAATCTTGAAAAATTATATGTATCACGATCCGTATCAATTCCATTTACAGATTCAATGTTTATTACTGTATTGCTTGAGGAATTAACTGTATCTATCAATGATGATAAGAATGTTGGTTTAATTTCATAAGACATTAAACTTGATGTTGTATTTGCGTCTATCGGTAAAAATGTAGCGTCTTTATAATTAAATTTTACACGTTCGAATATTGAAGGTTCTAATAACAAACCGGTCTTTAAAGTAGCACGACTTGGTGTTAATTTTTTAACAAAATCAAATATAGAAAAATCAATGTAAAATTTATAAGTACTATAATATTCTTGTGGGTATATATATTTCTTATTTGAAGCTGCAAATTCGGTCTGTCTTAGTTTTAATTCAGGATAATTTCTCGATGTCAAATATTTAGGATCACCGATAATATCAGATATGCCTTCTTTTCCTAAAAAGTCTTCTATATTTTCATTTAAGTATCTATATGGCGAAATATAATATCCAACTAAATTAGAATCACTACCAATAATATCATTTGTGTATGTGGAATATTCATATGGCAATAAATTAGAACTTACAATTTGAGAAATTTTATTAATATTAGCATTAAATTTGTAATTTGGGCCAAATCTGTTTGAGTTTGTAGACTGTTTGACATTAAATTTCTCAAATTGATATGGGAAAATATCGGCTGATATTGAATCGCAATATGGTGCTCCTCGTTGTATGGTATTTTGATTAAAATTATAAGTGTAAAATTTACTATTATATCTGTTATTCTGATTAGGAACACTAGCTGGATTACCATATAAATTTACAGGAGTATCAAAACTCCATAAATAATACATATTTTCATATACCAACGACTTTTCCGTGATAGAAATAGAATTTAAGTTATAAGAGTGTTCTTGGAAATCGTCATCACTTAATGCATATTTTTGTACTTTAATTTTATCAATATTTCCATAGAACTGCATTGACGATGAAAAGTTTCCTACATAATAACTTCCAGACGAGAAATATTGATTTTGATCATACAATATTGTTTTGGTTTTTTTATCTGTAAAATTCAATAAACTTCCGTAATATTGATTAACACTTAAAGTATATGTATGTGGTACATATTTATCCGCTGCGGATGAAGTTAACGATTGAGTTTGATTATATAATTGCGATATAACAGGTAAAGAATCAAATCTAATATTTTCATTTGGTTGCTTTCTCAACATTAGTGTATAAAAATCGCCATTAAAATAAGGCATTTCGATGCTTTCTACACTAGACGTGATTATTGTAGAACCAATAGGACACATTTCAAAGACTAACTTTGCTGATTCTCTTTGTTTTGTCTTATACAAATAAATTTGCCAATCTAATTTATTAGATCTTGTTTTTTTAATCAACGGAATCTTATCTTTATAATTGTATTTATTCCATTCATTTGATCGGAAAGACAGTTCTACAGTTGAAACTCCTGTAAATTCTTCGATTATTGATCTAGTTAATTGAGTTGGTGGATACGCACTTCCACTAGTGTATTGTTGTGTTGCAAAATATTTATATTCGCTTCCCGTAAAATTGAATTTTACAAATTGATTGTCTTCATATTTAGTAGCGTAAATTATATCATCAAACTCATAATATGATTGTTTGTTTATCAACACATTTGGGCTACTATATTCGACTACATTTATTAAATCAGAAGATATTCCGAAAATTGAACGAATCAAATTAAATGATGTGGATGTACCTTTAGTTTTGTATATATAATTTAGATTATTTGTTATTCTGTTGAATATAGACTTAGCATAATCAAAGTAAGACGATGATAAACTTCCGGTCATCTGTGTGTTATTAAACAATAATTGAGTTACATCACTTTTATTAAATTTAAAATTAGTTACATCCCAGTTAAAATTATTTAAAAGTTCTTCTATATAATTTTTTGGATAACTATTGTTATCATCCCAATTAATAGGATATGATTTTGGAAACTTCTTAATAAATACTAAAATGTTATCAAAGAAATGACCAGTCATAGCAGTGAACTTTATATAATCAGCGTTTGATTCATCCGTTTTAATATATTCAGGCAATTGATAAAATAGGGAATTGTAATTACTTTTGTCAAAGCTTATACCATCTTCTATTTTTTGATCTATACTGGATGTAGAATAAAATAAATAAGATTCGTATTCGTCAAAACTATCCAATAATAATATCTGTTCATCGATAATTCTGGTTATATCATTGGAATATGATGCCGATATTGAAATATTAGATGATGACGAAGTTTGATTTTTAATTTGATTCTTGGAAGTCTCATAAGAACCGTATTTAGAAATTTTACTTTTAGCTATTTTTGATCTTAATTCAGCCGATGAAAAATTTATAAAATTACTAAAATCGGTATAATTAATTAGTAAATCATTTATTTTTTGTTGAACACGTGTCTTAGCAGCAAATAATGTATTGTTATCTAAAGATTTAAATCTATCGTTTGTTGGATTTACAGACGGGGTTACTACTGTAAAATTAACACCATTTAAATAAACTTTTCGTGAAACTGGTGCCGTGTAAAGATTAACTTTAAAATATAAAGGTAATAATGAAATATTGGAAATCCAACATGTGTCTTTTAAAGTGTATTGTGATGGAAGCGGACTATCTAATTTAATTTGAACATTTATACGCCCATCAACTGTATTTAAATAACTTGTATGTGTTAATATTTTAACTAAATTACCACCATCAAAATTCAATGCATTTTTATAATAACCATAAAACTTTTGACTATAATTATTTAAAAGTTCGCCTATCTTTGGTTCTAACCAGTACTTATATACAATTTGTACAAATACGTTTACCGTTTCTACCAAGTCGTCATCTGTTAATGTCGTTCTTTGTAAGATTGCATCTTGACTGACTTTAAAAGTTATTAAAGAAATCGCTTCCAAAATTTCATTATATGAAAACTCGACATTATTATAGCTATAAACAAAATTCTTTATTTGTTCAGCTATACCTGAAAATTTTACATTTTGATTAATTACGGAATCTGGATCATTGGAAAGATTAACAATTTTATTATATCCAACATAAACTGAATTAATAAATTCTTGCAATTCGGCCGCCGATTTAAATCCAAGATATTGTGCATATTTCAAATAATTAAAATTGGATGAATTTTCATTAAATGATTGGTCTATTGGGTTTCTATCTACTATAGGAACAATTTCATCTATCAGTTGTAAGAATGCAAATTTTTTATCAGCGAATGATGAAATTTTTACAGAATCCAATCTGTTAACTTCGTTCAAGTTTGGATTGAATGCGTAGGATAGTCTTAATTCCGTTCTACTAGGAGAAATTTCTTTGATGAATAATCTATTAGTAGTATTTCCCGCAATGTTTCGGATGGGATTATATAATGCGTAATATAGACCTGGATTTAATGCATTAAATTTAAAATCATACTGAGTGTGTAATAATAATTCATTGCCATACAAAGCATAATTTGTAAATGGATTTGCTACTCTATATGAACGTTGTGCATTATTAACGTCTCTATAGGTTGACTGTACAATACTAAATGTTGTTTTTGGAATTATTCTGTCAAAAAGAATTGGTTCTTGATTGCTATTATAGATACTTAATTCAAATATATCATCATTCGTATCACCGAAAAAGTTTTCCGAATTCAAAACTTGTTGTTCGTATAAAGATTGTAAATTTTGAGGAAGATACGAAGCACTTACTATACCGTTAGTAAGATCAAGTTCATTAATTGTTAAATAGTCGTATGGCATATTATACTAGTGGTAAAAACGGAAAATCGTCGCTGAAATCAGATGGAACTGATCCTTGACCTAACTGTATTCTGAGAGAAATAATAGTAGTTTTCAACGCATTGATAACTTGTTTATCATCATTATTTTCATATTTTTCAACTAACGTGTTAACCGTCTGATTTAGAATTCTATTTTCTTCAATCAGATTGTTATATTGATTTAAAACTTCATTTATATTACGTTTTTCTTCAATTTGTACAGTTTGAAGTTCTGTAAAATCCACTGTATTTGCGTCAATAATTTTTTGTTCATTGTAAATGAATGTTTTTAATGAAACTTTAACGTAATTAACGTTTCCATTAACAGATTGAGCCGGCGAAAATACTAATTGATAATTTCCAAAAGAATCAACGTTATTAGTAAAGTTTCCAAAATTTTTAAAACTGGAAACTTCATCTGTAGCTATGTCGTAATTTAATTGTATATCTGACATATTATCTTGTTATCTTAAATATTTTCTGAGTATCAGTTATATCTACTGTACCGTCAATATATTCAGTCTTAATAAATATTTTCAAATATCTTTCTTGTGGTAATCCCGTTGTTTGTAACTTGAAATAATTTCCGTAAATAGGTTCACAACTTAACTTTGTATATTGATCAAATCCAATCAAAACTTCTTCGGATTCAGCGTCTTTAATCATATAATAGGAACTCGTAGGAAGATATTTTGGAGTAACCATTGATGGCTGTTGATATGATTTTTGGAAGTTCTTTAATGGATATCTATCTCTTGCAAATACATAAATCTTAGGTAAACTACCAGCTTTATAAGCATCCTTCAAATAGTTTAGTGTAATTAAATTCTGAATAGATCCTGTAACGGACTTTAAACTTCCTGTAATAAATATACTGTCGTCCCAAGCTACATCAACATACGGACTATAAATTGTATTTGTATCTTTACTAAAGAATTGCAACAGTCCATTAGTTTGTTGTAATGGAGGAGTTGAAATTTCCAACGAACTTAACAATATAAGTCCTTGATTAGGAATACATCCGCATAACCAACCTCTAACGATTTTGGTTATATCCATAGTAACGTCACTTTGATTACCGTAACTAAATGATTGACTACAAATTAAACTTGCATTAACTAATGATGGATATTTTGTAGAATTACAAATCCACTTTGGTTTGTTTGTGTATGAAGCAGGAACTTTATAAAACCAAGTACCTCCTTGATTTTCAAAGCTAGCACTTGAATACGACGATGTTAATAAGTAATCTACCTGTTGATACTCTTTTGTAATCTGACTTCCATACCAGATACCATTACCATCATAGTTTTTATAGTTCCAACTAGCGCCTAACTGTGAACCATCATCAGCATATCTACCATTACCATTATTCCAACTTTGACTTATTGGATAAGCATAAATACTATAATTTAACGGTAAGTTTCTAGCACCACATGACTTTAAGTTTAATGTAAATTTTATATTAGATCCGCTAATATTATTGCTTGAAATAGATTTACTCAATTCATTTATATCAAACTTAACAAGCGTTCTAGAAAACTCGGGGTAGTTCAAATATGCTGCTGTAGACGGCCGAGTAAAAGATCCACTATATTTGCCTTTAAAATAACCAGCAAAATTTATGACATCCGCGTAATACAATTTACTGGATGTTAAAGTTTCTATATATAACTTAGAATTCGAACCACTAAAACTTCCTGTAAACGATCCTGAATTAAAAGCTGTTACCGGAGAATAAAAACTGGAACTACACGGTATGCCTGTATTTGATTTTCCTAATAGTTTCCCTCTTAAATTTTTAAAGCTGCCTGTACCTGTCAAAGATGCCGTTAACGGACTTGTTGTATATGTCCGTGTGTTTACTTTTAGTTTTGTAAAAAAGCTACCAACTCTTACAGAACCTGAAAAACTACCTGTACTCCAACTACCTGTAAAGAATGAGTAACTAGTTATATTCATACTACCAGTAAACGATCCAGATGCATAATTGGCAGATCCAGAAATATAAAGTGGTTTTTTTGGGTTAGTGGTTACATTAGATAATCTGCCTGTAAAATTAGCAATAAATGATGTATTTGGTATTACAGAAGATGTAAGATTAAAAGCATACCATTTACTTCCAGAGTAAATAAATAAAGAAGATGTAGTATAAGCTAACCAACCTTCGTTACCATAAGATGACGCGGTAATCGGAGCTTCGTGCCAGTTCGGATCTGTATATACAGTCGTCGTGCCTTTATTAGAGGCATAAATTTCTAAGATCTCATCGATTCCAAAATTTTTATCGATAAATTCCGAAGAATTATTTATGTAGGTATCTTGAGATGGATAAATAAATGTGTGCATATTATACTACAAGGCCTTTTATATCAGAATCTGGAAATTTAACTTCAAATACAGATGGATCTTTTGATGGATAAACTATGTTATTCTGAGTTGCTATACTGATATTATATGCAACTGGGGAATAATTTCCCTCATCAATGGTTAAGTTTTTTATAAGAATATCGCTCACGGATTGAACGCCTTCATTTTGCATTATTTCGAAATTTATTTGACTTAAATTAATCGGCTGATTGAAACTCCATTTGTCAATTTCGAAAAATGATTTAATAGATTGTATGCAGTTATTCAACACATCCGACTTGTTGAATCCTTTAAATACTGTTATTTTGAATTCAACTGCGATATTAATAATATAACCATCGATAATATTAATCTTATCGGTTAATATCTTATAATTTTGAATATAAGTTATTAAATTTTGAAGTGTAGCTGGATTTATTTGTGTTAAATTTTTATTTACATCATATCCCAACAAATACAAATTATTCGTAAATGGACTATTAGATTGTAAAAATTTTCTTCTATCTAATGGATTCAACGGAGTTAAATCTACAGTTGAATTGTTTTCTGTATTTACAACGCCGTTTATCAATCCATTATATTGTACTTCTCTTGTTAAATTACTTTGTACAAATGCTTTTGCTATATTTCCAAGCTGAGCAGGCAATGCATAGACTCTCAACAAGAAGTCGTCTTCTGTTACCATACGATTTTGCGTTGAAAAATTCAACATTGCATTTTGTCTGATCTCTTCATCAGATTCAGCGTCATCACCACCAGTTGCGGCTTCTAAATTATTTACTCTTAATGAGTTTTTGATCGTGTTTAACAAAATAACTTCACTATCGGTCAATGATGTTACGTCATTCAAATAAGAAATTCCTAGAATTTTCTTAATCTCTCCAGAGTTAACATTTGAATTTAAACCGCCGCCTATAATATACGTAATTGTTAGTGTGGTGTTAGATGGAGACACGCCATATGACTTTTCTTTCAATACATTTGTATTATCCAGTGAAATGTTTAAGTTCTTCAAATTTGATAATGCTACTCCGACATTTGTAGGATTCGGGATAACGATTGTATTATCATAATTTTCAGTGTTTGCTCCAAATTGTAAAGTTGTTTGATTATTTTCATCAATAACTGTAACAAATCTTTTTTCGGTTCTTAAATACTTAAGAATTTTTGGAGTTTCACTTCTATACTGAGATAGTGTCTGATTATTCAATGGAACATTATCCACCTCGATTGGAATAGTATCTTGTGCCAAGTAATCAAATTCATAGTACTTAACATTATTACTATCAGTGACACTTACAATTTTAAGTACATTGGTTTCATCCAATTTTGTACTATAAAATGGAACTTGATCGGTTACACTGACTTGTTTATTTACTACTGTACCGGAATAAGCTTTAGTTGCCTTTTTAATTAAATAAAATTGAGGGGCGCCAGTATTATCACGACTGTAAACTGTAATTTCTCTAGGGGAGAATTTAGTATCTTGACTAAAGTCTATACTTTCTTCTATTACGAAATTAACTCCTGGTGTACTCGACAACTGTGAAAATGGCTGTAGTATTAGACAATATCGTTCGTCTGGAAAATATTCATTGTCTTTGGTACGAATGGAAGGCAGTAATTGAAATACGTCAACCACAGCTGAAGAAGCAGACGAAACTTTAGGCTTGTATCCCAGATATTTAGCACCGTTTATAATATTTCTACGATCTTGCGCAAATTGAATGTAACTTTCAAAAAATTGTTGATCTGTGTAATATGAAAGTACATCTCCAACATAAGCTGCTTGATCTATAAAGATTTGACCTGGTGAACTTTCACTGAAATCTTTATAACTCTGTGGATAATACTGTTTGGTGAAATCAATTAGTTGTTGACGCAATGATGTAAAATCTCTATTGAGATAGTTTATATCTTTTGTGTTCGCATCAAATGTTTTGTTAATTAGCTTTGACATTAAATTTTATTAGTTTCCAAATTAAACTCGGTATTACCCACGGCATTGTTATATCTAAAAGTAATACTTATAAATATCGAATTTTTACTATTATTGTCAGGTTGAACTTGAGATAACTCAACGTTTAATATAGTTGTACCGTTCAAAAATTTATCAACGTCACGTTGAATTACATCAATAATTATGTCTTTAGATATGTCACTTCCTATATTATTGAATAATAAATTGTATAAACCAGATCCGAAAGTATTGTTAAATCTTCTTTCACCTGGCATAGTTAACAATAAATTTTGGATATTTGATGCTATTTGGGATATTGTATCTTTGTTTGTGGCAAAGTATCCTTGATTACCAAGTTGAATTGGTAATGACAAACCTATAGATTTTGTCGGAGTAGCCATTTATTTTACTTTATTTATTTCCGCGTTTATTATTAACTGCTTTCATTAACGATCTATAGTCTCTATTTATAGCACTATAAACACTTTTAACGGGTTCAGGAGCATTTTCAGGTACTTTGGTTTCTGTAATAACTTCTTGTGTACCCCCTCCATATCCACCCATCATACTAACCATACTACCTTCTTGTGGTACCCCACCTGTAGTTTGATTTAAAATTTCATTTAACATTGGGTTGTTGCTGTATTTTACAAACTTCTTCACAGATTTAACTGGTTCCTCAACAACAGTAGATTCGTTCATAGTTTCCAATTCGCTTAGAATTTGTTGTTCTAAATCAGAATCAGCTGATTTTTTCTTGGATTGAATGACTTCTTTAGAGAATATTTCTGCCAATTGACGTTTAAGTTCAGATTGTACTACGATTCGTACCTCTTGTTGCACTGTTTTTTTGATGAATTCTTTTAATATATCTATTTTCATATTATTATATATAATTATTAACCCAATTGAGATTTAGGTAAATTTAATAATGCTTGTACGTTTTTTACATCTGGCGGTCTGGGTATCTTGATGGTCTTGATACGTGGCATACTAGGTGGTTTTGGTATATTTGGCTTAGGCATACCATTCTTTATACTCGCTAATTTAGCAGCAGCCGCGGCTATTGTACCCCCAGAAAGAGCCCCAATAACAGCTGCTTTTCCTCCACCTACTAATCCTCCAATACCGGCTCCTAATCCACTCCCGGCTAATGCTGCTCCTGTTACACCACCAACAGATAATCCGGCACCAAGTGCTGTACCACTCAATCCGCCTATTAATGCTGCTTTACCGCCTCCGGCTAATGCCCCTACTCCAGCAGCAAGAGCACCACCTAACAATCCACTTTTTAACCCTTTAACTAATTCGGACGTGGATTCAACCATACCTGTTTTAGCATTTACAAATTTACCATTACCAGCTATAGATTCAGGACTAAACTTATCCGGCGACCAATCCTTACCCAGCCCATCTGGTTTAATACCTTTAGGATTGAGTTTATCAAATACTTTACCAGCTATATCACCCGTAACCAATCCAGCGACTGCACCAATCAGTGCGCCTTTTCCTCTACCGGCTAAAGCTCCAATACCCGCTCCTAAAGCCACGCCGCCAATTGCACCTTTAACTCCTGATGAAAGATTACTAAGTACTCCCCCAGCGGATGCTTGAATACCACTAACTGCACCTTGTGCTTGACCAGCTGCTCCTTCTAATGCACCTTGTGCTTGACCAGCTGCTCCTTGAACCCGTGATGTTAATCCGCCAGCTGCACTTTTAACTTGAGATGTAGCACTACTCGCTGCGTCCTGGGCTTTTGAGGCTGCTTGTTGTGCTACATTTGGATCTAACGACTTTACTTCTTGGGACGGAAGTTTTATATTGGGATTATCTACTACAGGAGCTTTATTGGCAATTCCTGATATCGTTTGTGTAGGTGGTCCTACTAAAGCAGGATCTGGATCGGTAAATGGATCTTGTCGTTCCACTTTAATTCCTTTACCAGAACCACCAACTTGATCAGCTAAAGTTTGTAATAA
>Ga0181348_1000079_pt1 | contig 33189 bp, 22 predicted proteins | sample Su13VDMM110DN_FD_130092 | JGI IMG/M metagenome (GOLD analysis project Ga0181348, IMG submission 130092) | Freshwater viral communities from Lake Michigan, USA - Su13.VD.MM110.D.N | ecosystem: Environmental > Aquatic > Freshwater > Lake | place: USA: Michigan | collected 2013-07-16
AGATGCACTAGAAACACCAACTACAGTAACACCAGAACCAACAATTCCAGAAATTGGTAGTACAAATTGTCCAAGTGCAATTGCAGTTGTTGTGATTCCAGTAATAGTAGTAGATGTAACACCTAGAGTTCCGCTTGCAGTTGCTACTCCAACAAATGATGTAACACCTACAGTTCCGCTTGCAGTTGCTACTCCAACAAATACTGTAGTTCCAGTATTAATACCAGATAAAGTTTGGTCTGCAAAGTTATCAATTATACAAACTTTAAGATCTTCTGCCCAATTTCCTGGATTTTTTGCTGCCCAATAAAATGAAGTTGAAGTTGAATATGATTCTTCATAATCATCAAAGTTTTCAATTTTAAGTGCAGTTGATCCAATCCCAACTCCAGCATTAGAATTTTTTAAATCATCACCTGAACATCTTACTACTTTTAAACTTCCACCATAGGAAAGAAAATTTGAAGCAGAATACCAAGACTCATAATGATAGTCATTTGTAGATGGTGAACCAAAAACTTTTCGTAACTCATCTTCATTTCTGATAGTTACGATTTGATTTACTGGTCCTTTTGCAAAAGGTGCAGCAATCCCTGCTGCCAAAGATGTAGTATTTTGGATACCACCTCTTGTTAAATCTACCTCTCTAACATTAATACCTGGAGATGCTAAGCGTAGCGCCATTTTGACTCCTCTAGTGCTTCAGTTTTGCTCTAAATGTATTTATAATTTTCTAGGTTTACCTATTGTAGTTCCACATATAAGATCTGTCTCCATATTCATCAGTATGCCAAACATCACCATCAGAATCAACTTCACCAATAGCTTCTTGCATTCCATCCATAATAAATCCAAATGGTGCCATATCTTGTTCAATCTGTTCTTCTTGGTCTTCATATAATCTTTCTCTCACATCTTGATCTGTAAGTTCTTTAAAATAAGGTTGAGATACTAACCAAGCATATATTACAAGACACATTGCTAAATCATCATTACACCCATCTTCAGCTTCAAATGAATTGTGTTTTTGTATAAATGTTGTTAATTCACTAATGATCTCATAATCATTGAATATTAATTTATCTTCCTCAATCATTGTTTTAAGATTCAAACATCCAATTTTCTTTACTGTTTTTGACATCTTAACTCCCAATTGAGTTTTCTTTCCAGAAAATCCTTGACCTACAGATTGTCCTGCTCTACCTCTCATAGAACACATTAGTAAATTTTGATATTCTAAATCGTAATGTAAAATACTTGCTACTTGATCTCCAACATCATTTACCTCACACAATATAAATGCATTATTGTAAGCTTTTGATACTTGGTGAATAATATTCGGAAACAGCATTGGCTTAATTTCATTATTTCTATATTTTGCAACAATTACATGTGGAAATGTTGTAATATCAAATACTACAAATGCTGAATAATCTGCTCCAACTCCTCTAGCCACATCAACAGTAACTACATAATCTTTGTCTTTACTTGAATTTTCATATACATCCAGTCCTCCACTTTGCTTTATTGGATTATCATAAACTAAACTTCTTAATTTACTTGGTGCTATTAAAGTGTCTACAGATCCTAAAAATTCACATTCAAATTCAATTGCAAATTGTTGTGCAGAAGTATTTGCTATAGTCTCTTCTTTCCACGTACTATCTCTACCAGGAACTTCTGTCCAATGAACCTCAGTGGGAACATATTTGTTAAGTTTTCTTTCTGCATCATGCCAATATCTATAAAAATGGTTCATACCATGTGGTGTGGATACCATTATAACTTTAGTTTTTTCTCCTGATGAAATTGTGGGATATACAGATGCAAAGAATTGATCAGCAATATGATTTGGAATGAATGCAAATTCATCTAGAAATATTATATTATATGATCCACCACGAACTGTTGATGCTGATGTTGATGCTGCTAGGATTTTTGATCCATTTTCAATCTCTAATGACCCCTTGTTCCATGCTAACACCCCTTGCTGTAGCCATTTGGGCAAATTTTCATAGGCAGTTTGTAGCCTGCTTAAGAGGTCTCTGGCAGTAGAAGCTTTATTCGCAAGGATTGCAATATTTGAATTATCATTAAAAATTGCATAGTGAAGCAAATATGAAACTGCTGTAGTGCTTTTTCCAGACTGCCTAGGCATTTTACAAATATTAAATCTATTATTATGAAAGTTTCTAATTAACTTCTTTTGAAATTCATACATTTCAAAAGGAATCAATCCTCTATCTACGTTTACAATTTTTACATAACTTTCAGCAAAAAATACAGGATCTTCTTTACATTTTATAAATTGTTGAACTTGATCCTTGGTAAACTCAATTTGAGTATTTGCCCTCTTTAATAGTGGATTACCTAGATATATACCATCTTGTGCCATAAATTAACAATTCCATTTTTTTAACGAAAGTGCCTTTCTGGTTGGGCGACCTTTTTCATCTTTCATGGGTCCAGGCATTCCTCCCATACGAGCACAGAATGACTTTCTACGATTTGCAGATTTGGAACCTGGTTTTAATTTTGATGGTGGGGTAGTAACTGCCATTGATAATTTTGATCCTGGATTTTGTGCTCTATATGAAGCAATTCCTTTTGCATTCAACCCACCTTCAGGATTTTTTCCTTCCTTTCTTTGCCAAGCAGCAGATGCTTCATTTAAAAAATTATTAAAAGATTTAATCTCTATTGAATCTGCAAGTGGTAATTTTGGACCTAATAACTTCCTTTTAGCTGCAGAACTTTCATTTTCATTAGGACTTTTAGTAAGATTTCTAATCTTTGCAGTTTTTTTGGCTGTTTTGTGAGATTCTGGATTTATAGTAAAACTAGTATCTTCAGGAACACAATTTGGAACCATTTTTTTACCTTTCTTTTTCATTCCAACTTGTTTAAATCCAGCCCAACATGCTTCAGATACTTCTTCATCACTATCCATATAATCTGCTGCAGTATCAATATAATCTGCAGCTTTTGTAATTTTAGATTGGACCCAAGCTGGAATTTGTTGATTTCCCTTTTTAATATTTTTTTTCAATATTGAAATTGCTTTTTGAATTTGATCAAATTCAGTTCTTGCCATATATCCTTCAGCATCTTTCTTCTCACCACTTGCAATTTCTTTATGATCTTCTTGAATTTTTCCAATAGTATACTTATCAAACATAGTTGGACCAAAGGAGCATTCATCTCTAGTTTCATTTTTCTTACACAATAAACAATATTTGGTATCTTTTTCATATTGTTGATCCACATTAGACTCTTCTGATTTATTTCCCCAATTTGCAGCACCTGCTTTTCTACATTTAACTAATGCTCCAGATCCATATGCACTAGGCCAAACTTTAAATCTTGCTTTAACTTTATTATAACATGCATCTTTAGTACCACTACCTTTACCTTTAATATCTGACTCTAGCACAAAATCTTCCTTTTTCATTTTTTTAGTTGGAGAATCTGTTGAAACACGAGTTGGTTCAGCACCACCAGATTTTTTTTGCTGATATGGATCTTCTATTCTCTTTCTTCTTACTGCAGAGTCTATTTCACTCTTACTCATACTTGCTAATTTAGAGTTTGAAAAACATTTAGGAGTTTTGGTTTCTCCTGGTTCATTGGCACAAGGAGACCCATCTGATTGTACCCATCCAGGTTTTCTTTTACCAGTTTTAGTTACACCACTAGAACCTTTAAACCAAGCATTAAGACTTCCTTCTTTAATTGTGGAATCCATTAAGTTTCATCTTCTGTATTATTTAGAATTCCTTGTTTTAAAAATTTAGAAAGTTCTGCAGTAGATCCAACAAACAAAGAATTATTAACTGTTGTTGGTCCTTTTTTTGGTGCATCTAAATCTTTCATTTTTTTCTGAAGATCCATTAGTTTATCACTTACATCTCCCACAGACTTAATTAATTGTCCAGCAACCTCATAGGCTCTTGGATGTCCAGATTCTTGTGCTAATTCTAAAATTCCATCAATTGCCTCTTGACCTTTGCTAATTAAATTGTAAAGATTTATCCTAGTATATTCATAGTCTTTTTGTGGATCATCTGGAATTACTAATTCTTTTATTTTTACTGGTTCAACCTGAATAATCTTAGATTCTATATTTAATGCTTGATCAATTTTTTCGTAGTTTTCTGCCATAATTAACTATCCACATCATCTCCTTGAGATGTACTATAAGTTTTAAAATCTACAAAATCTTCTATGATACTATTGAATCCAAAATCATCTCCAAATTCAATTAGAGAATCATCTGTAGAATCAATAATATTATCTTCATTATAATCTTCTAATGCTTTTGGTGTAACTGTGTATCTTACTTCTCTCTTAGAATTTATAATTGCATCAGTAGAATAATCAACTTGAACTTTTTTAATAAGTCCAGAATTATTCTGCGGAATTTCACTGAACATGTAGGTTTTTGCTGTAAAATTTAGAGTATAAATTATAGATCTTCTTGATGTAAAATCATTATCATAATCATCTCTAAATCCAATTCTATTTAATACAATTGGAATATCCTTAACTTCTCCAATTTCTGGAATCATAATTACACTAACATTAAATGCTGGTTGAAAGTATGGTAAAATCTGTTCTATAATTTGTAGAATATCATCTTGAATTTTTGATATAATGTTCAATTCAAATCCTAAATTATATGGCACAGGAGTAAATACTTTTTTATATGATGTACCATCCACTGCTTTTGAAGATTTAAATGCTTGTATAGTTGAAGATTTTCTTGATGAATCATAATCAATAGATACCATCTCAAATGACATCCTTGGTAAAGTTATATTGATTTTTCTTTCACCATCAAGATTTTGTTCTAATCTAGCTAAAAATTTCTGAATAGGTCCATAAGCTATTGGAACTTTTATTACAGAAAGAACGTTTCCACCTTCGTCTGAATGTTTAATTTGAATATTATTGAATAATGTTCCAAAAGCAATTACAGTTTTGCTAATAGATTTATTGTAAAAGTAATTACCAAGCATCTTAAAAAAAGCACTCCTACACTACTATTTAATCAATTTTATTTTTAAATTGCAGTTAAACTTCCCCAAAGGGATTTAATTCTGTGAAATCTATAATATCATCAGCCTCTTCTTCAATATTATCAGAATCATCATATTCTTGTTGTAAGTCATATGTTTGATATTCTGCAATGGTATATCTAGCACTTGATGCTGCTCCCACAACAACATCACCAACAACAAAATCAGTTCCCATACCAGAAACTTTCAGTTGTTTTGTTACTGCATCCCAATCTTTAACTATTGCTATAGATCCTGAAATTGTGGCAATAACTTGTTCTCCAAAAATATAATTTCCAGAAGCAACAGTTGATCCTGCAGAAATTGTTACTATCGGGGGTTGAGTATATCCAACTCCAGAGTTAACTATTCTGATTGTTGAAATTCCACCACTAGAATTTAAGAATGCTTCTGCAATTGCAGTAGTTCCTCCAGATACTGGAGATGAAAATGTTACTATTGGTGGTTTAGTATAACCTGTTCCAGGATAACTTAAAGTAACTATTTCAATACTTCCTGATGTTGCAATTCCAACTTTAACACTTGCTCCATACCCACCCCCACCAAAAAATGTGACTAGAGGTGATTTTTGGTATATGTATCCAGACCCACTATTTTCGATGTATACCTTATCTAAACTTTTTCCTGATGTTAGTCTTCTAGCACTAGAAACAATACCAACAACACGAGCTTTAATTCCAGATAATGGAGAAGATACTACTAATGTTGGTGAAGTTGAATATCTATATCCTCCAGAAATAATATTTACATTTTGGATTCCTCCAGATACAATTCCAGTATATGCAGTTGCAGTAATTCCAAATCCTGATAGAGTTAAAACTGCACCATATCCAACATCACTCAACTTAGCATCAAGTTCCTGCAATCCAGTTGAAATTTCATCATCTTCAAATTCATAGAGTTCACATCTGAGTTCATACACATAATTTTTTTGTAGTTGGTAGAAAGGTTTTCTGTTTTCTACAAACTTAATTTCCATCAAGCTATCCGAAAGAGGAACATAAATTAAATCACCTTCATTGGGTCTTGTTGAATTTTCAATACCATCAATCAATTTAGTCAATTCAATAATATAAGTATCAAATCTTTCCTTTGATATTATGAGAGTCATTTCATCATTAATTTTTAGTCCAAACTTAGACATCATAATACTGTTATTATCAAATCCATCATAATTGACCAAGTATGCTTCAATAGGAAAAGCAGATTTAAATTTTGAAAAAATTACATCTTTTATTATTTTTCCTTTAGAAATAATTTTTCTAGGCATATAGTATACTTCTATACCATACATTTTTAACTGTTCATTAATTAAATCTTGTATTAAATTTTGCTCTCCAAGCGTACCTTGGATAAAAAATGGATTTAACATACTATCCTATCAAATCCATTGGAGGAAGTTCATATTCAATCATCATTATATTTTTAATTTCTTGCAACTCTTTAATTGCATCATCATATATTTGCCTACCATTCAACTCAATTCCTCCAGGAAGTTTTACTCCCTGAAACTTGATTAAATTTTGCCCCCACTGCTTTTTAATTAAAGCTGTTGTATATTTTTTTAAAAATGAATCATTATATACTTTAGTAGAATCATCGGGATTTAAAATTCTATAACATTCTATTAATAGATAATCATCTGCATTTAGAGTTCCCCAACTAGTATCTAAATATAATCTACCTTGTCTTTTATTAAATCTAATTTGTTTTTCTGGATTAATTATATGGTCAATATCTTCTAGATATCTTTTTGTAATATAATAATTTAATAATTCTGTAGATGAAAACCAATATATATCATTCAAAAATAATTGATAATTTACATTGAACATATTTGAAGCAATTGTTCTATTAGATAATTTAAATACTCTTTCTACTCCAATAACTGAATCTGGAACTGGAATATAATTACTATTTTCTTCCCAACTAGCTGTCCTTCCTCCAGAAGTTCCTGTAGTTGTTACTATACCTATGACATTACCATCTCCTCTAGCTTTTCCACGTTTCAAATCATCTTCAGTAAGTTTATATTTAAGAAACATTTTTTCAACACCATCAAAATGTCTTTCTTGAAAATATTGAATAGCTTCATCAACTCTATCATCAAGTTGCTCATCTGCAACATTGATCTCCAATACTGGAGCACCAAGATCTCTCAAGCAATAATCTATTAATTGTTGTCTTGATGCTGGTTTTGACATTATTTTAGTTACTTTTTAATTATTTAGATTTGAAAATGTATTTTCAATACAAGTAAGTGTTTCTTGTTGCTTCATGTATAATCTTACATATGATTTGCAAACATTTCTTAAAATTTCAACATCACCACAAGTATCTAAATCTCTTGATATTTTTTCATATTCAAACATTTTAGAACAAGTTTCTAATTTAATTGCATTTGGATTCATCTAACATATTCCTCAGTAAATGTTTTAGTTCATCAATAGATGATTTTATTTCAGACATTTCAATTTCAATGTTGTTTATTTTTTGCTTTTCAATTTCTCTTCTATTTCTTAGTCTAGTATACTGATCTGCTGATAATGAATCTGTATTAATGATTGCATTAGTGGAAAGGTCTCTAATTAAATTGGAATGACCTTCCACTTTTGCATATTTTGTTTGATTTTTCATTATGCTAATGCAATTGCTCTTAATTCTTTTATAATTGGAAAAACTGCTTGGTTTGTACCATTTGCAACAATTTTAATTGCAAATCCAGTGAATGTTGGGAGATCCTCAATTGTAAATGTATACTCCCTAAATTCACCAACTAATCCAAATTCACCCTCAAGACTACTAGGAACATTTAAGTCAGATCTACCATCATTAAGATCCCCATCAATAATTTGACCATTAACATTTAAATTTAAATATCCTGGAAATAGGTCCCAATTTTGATCTTCATCTGGAACATCATTTCTAAAAATTTTATATAACATTCTAATATCAGATTCTGCATTTCTGTTAACAGAAATAAATCCCTTGATTGAAGTTGCACTTTGTTGCAAATCTATTCTTTTGCTAGTGTACACATATGAATGTGGATCATCTATACTTGAATTTACTCTAGGATCGGTTGAATATGAACTTAGTCCAACTGGTTGATTCAATCTATAATTTGTAACATCAAGATAAATTTGCTCAATATCAATTATGGGAGAAACTTTAGTATCTAGTGTGCTCATAGATATTTCAAGAGTTAGTGATTTATTTCCTATAAATTCAGTAGAGTTTAAGTATTCTACTTCATTAACTTTAGATGCAACTGTTCTTAATGTATTAAAAGTATTTTCATTAAATAAGTCTATTGTTTGGTAACCTTGATCTGTAAGTCTAGATTCTAATCCATCTACACTTCTTTCTGAAATTGTTCTAATTGAACCTGAAGCTAAAGTTTTATTTGGAACTAAAATGAAATTTTCATTTAAACTTAACTTACTAAAATTCTTGTTCCTTCCTGCGTAGATATTAGTTCCACCACCAAGTTTATCTGAACTAAAAGTGCTTCCAGAACCAACTTGAATATAATAAGAATCTAATGTTGGTTTAGGTGAAGTTAAAATCGTATGTGTGGTATTAATTTTATCTAATGGAACATTGTTAAATTCATATTTGTATGCTAAAGAATTTAATTCATGTGGAAGTGATACTGTCCCATATTGAGATCTAGTAATATCTCCAAGTTGACCACTCAATACACTACCATACCTAATAATTTCATTTTCCAATTTTATATATCCAACATTTGTTGGACCAATATTAGATCCATTATATGTTGCAAATGTAGATGTAGTTGCAACACTAATTGGTCCAGTTTCAGTAGCTCCATATGATACTGTCAGTTTAACTGGAAGAGTATCTGGAGAAACTCCTAAAATTTCTACTTTTTCACTAGGAGAATGCATACCATGATTTGGTTGAAATACTAAGATATGTCTCCCACTATTTTGGGAAGATGCTGTTGTTGATATTGAATAAATTGGATTTTCAGTAAGTAAATTATTTGGATTAGTAACAACATCTCTAGAATTAAAGAATCTTACTGTTCCACCTGAAGTGCTGAAATCTGCTCTTTTAATTGTAAATTTAATATCATCCTCTGGACTTGGAATCCAAGTACTTCCATTTTGGGCTTTAAACATAACTCCCATGGATGGTTGCTTATTGATAATAACTTTTCCAATTTCTTTATTATTTGCAGATGCAATCTCAACTTCACCAATTCTTGAGTGCCACACATTATAATTATTTGAATCAGACACAATTACTAATGCATACTCTCTACCTCCCTCCAATCTTACCAAATTATTAAATGTAAAAGTAGTTGCAACACTAGCATTTGAGCTTATATTAACTTCTTCTGGAAATAATACTTTCACTAATCCTGGAACAATTTTATCTGGAGTTCCAGGATATCCATTTACAACCTCTCTAATTTGTACTTCAACTGGAATTGATAAATCTTTAGTTGCAAAAAATAAATCAATTGATGTTGGAACAATTCCAGTTTCCTCATTTACTATAAATGTTTGTGCTAATGGATCATACCAAATGACATATGTTGGTTGAACTATAGTACCTTTGGATGTAAATATAGTTTCTGCAGCACTAATCTGCTCTCCAGGAACTCCTAGTGGAGGCTCTGTGGTATTTAATTTTACTGTAGCTGTCCCAATATTAAATGTATCATTTTCAATAAATATACTTCCACTAACTGTCCCATTTTCATCAGTAATAAGTCTATTATTTACAACAGTTGCTGTTGCTTTACTATCAATACCATATAGCCTATATGAAGTGCTTATATTACCCCAAAAATTACTAATATTTGCAACACTTAAACTTTCTACATCTATGTTTAATAGAGTAGATTGTGGTCCATATAAAGATGAAATTCCCACATTAGGTTGATATGGATTTATATTATAAATTTTTGTTGGGGAATTAAATGGACCATCTTTATGATTTGGTGTACAAATTCTAAATTTGCATGTAGTATTTCCTTGAGAATCTAATGCTATAATTGATTCTCCAACTTTAAATGTACCAACAACATTAGTAACTTCCAATAGCTTAGGAAAAGCGTATTGATAATTATCACCATTAGTAAGATTTTTAGAATCAAATACTAAACTAAATCTAGTATTTGGCTTTAATCTAGTTCCAATGAATTGAATATTTCTAGATCTAATGTATGGCGCATTATTAAATGATTCATAATATTCAGTTCTATTTCCTTGACCAATTATGTATGTAAAAGTTGGCGGATTGTAAATAGTCCAAGTATCAATTTTTGGAGTCAATTCTAAATTACCAACCCAAGTTACAATATCAAATGGATTTACATTAACTATTCTACTAGCAAATGGTTGTTTAAAATATTCTACTTGAGTATAATTTAAAGTTAATGAATTTCCTGTTAATTTAATATTTGTTGAACTAGTATCTGCAATATTAATTTGAGATTTTGATACTTCTACATCACTATTATATAATGATAAATCAACTCTATTATTAAGTGATATTGGTTCCAATTGATTATCTTTAATTACAGCACCAAATATTGGATTTTCTGCATCGGCAATTGAATAATCATTGAAATTATCTACAAAAAATCCAGATTTAAATCTATTCAAACCATTAGCATCTTCAATTAAAAGACTTTGTGTTGATGATTCTAACAGTGAAAGACTAGTGTAATATTCTAAGAAGTCAACTCTATTTTCAATGTCTCTCAAATCAGACATAGTAAATCTTCTATTATCTGTTAATATAATTTTTACACTGTTATTATTTTTAATATCATATACATATGGGGTTGCAATAATTGTAGCAATATCAAGAACTTCTTTGGATGATGCTGGAACTATTGGAACTTCACTTGGTTCACCAAAAATTATTTCAAATTCACCATCTCTATTAAGAGTTAACTTATCACTTCTACCAAGATAGAACTTATAATCAAATACAATATTTTCATCTGATGCTAAAATTTGAGTTGCATTTCCTCCAGAGTTTGTAAAAATTCTTGAATTAAATTCAAATGGACTAATATCTGTTGAAGTTACATATGTTCCAACTCTTGGTCTTAAATCTATGGTATCAGTATTTCTAATTCCAGAAAAAGTTGGAATTTTAGATCCATAGAGATTCTCAAGATAACTATTTACAGTAATAACATCTCCAGAATCTTGATTATCAAATTCAAAAACGTCAAAAATAATTTTTAATCTTCCTGTTGGTTCTTTAGATGTTGCTTTTCTAATTAATCTTCCGTAATCATAAAAATGCTTTCTTTGTCCATTGTCTAGTGTAAATTCATTAAGAATATTTTTATCTCCAATCTCTACAGTACCAACAGTTGCAATATATCCAGTTTCTTTAAATTTAATTTGTTCAGATACTTGAAATGGTTTTGCCGTTTTATATACCAAATATATTTGAGTTGAATTTTTTAATTTTGCAACTATAGCAACTGCTCCAGTTTCACTTCCTATAACCAGTTCTCCTATAATTAAATCTGAAGTGTTGCTGTTAGGACTATTAAAATCAGTAATAGCAATCCATGGTAATTCTGGACTTGATGTTGTTGATGATTCAAATACAGCATGAACTTCTACAATATCTGGAAAATTTAAACTAATTTGATTATCTTCAACTCTTGTTCCATATGTAGCAGAGTAAGTTAATCCTGCATTGTATGGAACAAAATACTTAGTTTTATTTAATGACGTTGAATTGCATCTAGAATATCTTTTTTGTTTTGCACTTACATTAGATTTTATTTGAGTTGTAATTACAACACAAGGACCAGAAGCTGCACTTAAATTAGTAAATGTTGCTAATTTTCCTCCAGCTGAAATTGTAAAAATTGCATTAGTTAAATTTTCAATACTACCATTGGCATTTACAACTATATACCTTTCTTCATCAAATGCAGAATATACATAATCTGTTCCTGAAAGATTTGGTAAAGTTAAAGTAGTTGATGATTTTGTTACACCAACATACTGTACTTTTACAAAAATGTTAGAATTTAATAGGCTTACATTAGATATATTACTATGATTCAATTTTCCATACAATGCTGAATCATCTGACTGTGCAATTTGGGGCTTAAGTATTGATATATTTTGTAACGAGTATGTTCCAATTCCAACATCCCCAGTACAAATTTTATTAACAGTAGAAACTCCAACTATTGTGATATTTGTTTTTGTATTGTTAATATTAGAAACTCTAGCAAATACTGAAGATGTAAATCCAATAGGTTGATAACTTATAATATCACTAAGTTTTATATTTGATGCAAATGAAGAACCATTTACTTTTGTTATAGTAGCAATTCCTGTAGGAGAATATACAATTACATTAAATGGACCTAAAACATTAGTTGAATTTGAAAGTAATGTATCACATGAAAATCCATTAGTTCCTGATATTGATTTTATATCATCAATTGAATAATCAGTTACTGTACCAATACTAGAGCTTGTACTAGAAATTCCATTAAATATTAAAGATTCATTTCTAATAAATTTACCAGAAACTTGATATATTGAAAAATTAGTATTTCCATTTGTAATTGATCTAGCATATCCAGCTGCTCCACTATTTGCTCCTTGAATATAAGATCCAAGTGCAATTCCACTAATTGGTGTTGTTGTTATAATATTTGTATATGTTTGTATGTCAAATAACCTTAAATTAAATTGACTTGCTGGATTTTCATAAGAAGTGTTGTGATGTTCAAAATCATATACTCTAGCAAATCCAATAGTTGTGCCAGTTGCAACTTGATTTACTAATCTATCAGAATGTAATGTTACTGAAACATTAGTACTAAGTCCAATTTTAGCAATGTTCTGTACATTGTTAACTCTAATTAAATTTCCAGCATAAAATGTAGATGAAGAAGATTTTATTTCTTTATCTGTTCTTGGTTTTGGATAATCTACAACTCTTTCTGAGGTAGCAACTTCATACCCTTTGATATATGATTTTCCTGGAGATATTTTAATTAAACCTAAATCTTCTGATGGAGAACTTCCATCAGTTGTTTTTTGATTTTCTAAATAAATTCCTTGATTACTAATACCATCATTTAATGATTCTACTGCATTTACATTATATTGTAATAATGAATAATTTCCAGACTCATCAAAAGTTCTTCTAGCTAAAATCTCAGTGATGAATGATCCTGCAGTATCTTGTTTAATTTTTCTAATTATGCCATTTTCAATTCTGAATAATTCAATAAAACTATCATCATTTAAATCATCTAATAATTTTTTACTTAAAGTTAGTTTAATTGTAAATCTATCTGCTCCAGGAGCAGCAAAGTTTGAAAATCCTTGAGCATTATCGTTTAAAGAATCGTCATCATTAGCATCAATAATTTCTTCTGAAATTGCTAGTCCAACTCTATATGATGGAGTGTTATTATATTGATCTAATAGTATTTCTTGCGAAAACACATCTACGAAATATCCTCTAACAAAATATACACCATCTTCAATTCTAGCAGCAGATCCAATTGATAGTGGATTTTTTCCTACAATATCAGATACTATTAATATAGATTCTCCAGAAAAAATAAATCCAGATCCTAAGGGTAAATCAAAATCTGCTGTTAATTCTTCTCCAGGCTCAAATACTTCAGTAACAAAATCTGAAGCAGATGAAAGATATTTTACATATATTGTAGTGACTTCTTTTTCTGAATCTGATTTTTTTAAAATATTGATTAATTTTGCTGTTACTCCACTATTAACTCCAGTTAAAGTTTTTCCAACTAATTGTTCAAAATATTCTTCTACATTTATGCCTTTAAATACAGTGTCTATTTCAACTGCATTATATACTCCAATATAAGCACAATTTCCTGGAATAACTACTCCACCACCATTAAAAAACTTACTTCCAAATTTTTCAATTTGATTTTGTAAAATTGATTGTAATGTACTTAGTTCTCTAGTTTGTACTGTTACACCTGGTTTGAATAAAACTTTATAAAAGTTTTTCCCTGAGTTGAAATCATCATAATATGGACTTCTATTTAAATTAGTACTTTGGGGCATGTTCTTAGAATTCTAAAATAATTTTGATATCTTCCCTTTGTTGTGATGATCTGGTTACAGATGCTCTGTTATCTACGTAGATAATTTCACCACTCTTTATATTTATGTCAGGACTAGAAAGTCCTGCATTAAACTCTTGTCCAAGATAATAATTTGCAGCACCAACTACAATAGAACTTCCAATGAAAGTAGTATCAATTGGATATGAATTTATACCAATTGTAATATTTGCTCCATTATTAAATTCACTTTGATTATATGTAGTTGCAGATTGAATACCACTTACACTATCTGCATAATTATAATCAATAGTAATAACATTACCAACTGCATAAGTGTCGACATAATTATCTCTAGATTGAGTATATCTAAGAACCTGAGTTGTATTATCAAAACTTACTAGATTTCCAATTCCATCAGATGAAGTTTGAGTCATTTTAGAGTCTAATGTTTCATTAATAGTATTAGTATCCATTCTTGCAGCATAAACTCCAGAACCACTGCTTTGAGTAAAATTTGCATTACTTTGGAATGCTTTTATATCTTTGATGATCCCAATTCTTGAAAATTGATTTCCAACTATAAAATCTGGATTTGTTGAATCATTTTCAATTCTACTATAAACTAATGCTCTTGTTGCACCCAATTCATTATAGATATTTTTACCATGACCTCCTGTTGGTGGAATAATAACATTAAAGATTGCTTTTTCTCCAGATAATGTAGGCAATATTGAGTCAAGATCTAATGTAGCATAAGTATATCCAACCCCACCTGAAGTTACTTCAATTGAAGTTGGTTTTGATTCCTCATCAAAAGTGATACTGGCTTCTCCCCCAGAACCATCTCCTTTAATTGGAACTCCACCTAAAGTTCCAAAATAATTATATTGTGCTTGTTTTTCTATTAAAATTGTTTCAATTTTACCATCAACTGAATTATTTCTTATTCTTGATATTTCAGCATCACTAGTAGTTGTCCAGTTGTTTGGAACTGTAATGTAATCAGTAGAATCAAATTTTAATACATCAGCAGGACTTATAGTATACAAATACTTCCAGACATATCCATCACTTTCTTTTCTTGGAGAAACATCAGTATGTAATGGTTGTTGTGTTGATACTACTCCTTTATTTTGATTTGGTGGGGCAGATCCATTATTTAAACAAATATAAACTCTATAATCTTGATTTAATATGTAATATACTGAATCATAAAGTCTTGTTGCTGATGCAATGGGAGATAAATTATAAACACTATAATCATGTCTATACATATCATATTTTTTTCCAGTTATCCAAGAATTATTTGAAATCACTCTAATTACATCTGATGATGTAATTTTTTTAATTCCTAAAATAGTATCTCTATAAGAATTTAAATATAACTCGCTATCAATTGGATCTGGTTGAATATTATCCCAATTAGTATCAAAATATGCTGCATTAGGGAGTCCTAAGAAGATATAATATCCACCTAAAGAAATTTTTTCTATAAAATTGTCACAATTCAATAATCTAAATTTATCAGTTACTATTGCTGGCATTTTATCTTATTCTTTATGTTATTTATTCATTTATTCTATAAAAACGTATTGGGATAGTATTAATTCCTACTGGTGAACTTGAATGTGAAGTCGCTCCAAGGTATGTAGTAGTAATTCCTGGAGATCCTATATCTATAACACTAGATCCAATTGATACTAAAGTTACTCCAATAGCAATGTAAGAACCCTCTACATAATCTCCAATCTGAATTAATGTTCCAATTCCTGCATTAGTATTAATTCCAATTATACTAGTATTCAGTCCTGAAAAAGTACCATTAGCAGTAACTGCATATCCAATTATATTAACTCCAGAATATATTGGTTTGGAAATTTGAAATATACTATTAATTCCAGCTGATAGTTCAAATCTAGATTTGCTCACATACTTTCCACCAATAATTAAATCTGCTTTTTGTGGTGTCCAAGAAATAGATCTTTTTTGTGATGAGTTTTCAGATAATCCAACATTAGAATAAATTTCAGTTCTAAGTGTATCTGAACTCATAATTCTTTTAACTGTTCTAGAAATTTGAGGTATTGGAGGAGCTTCAAAAAAATCTCTTTGTATTAACAATTTATCTCCTTCCTTAACATCCACTTGAGACTGAAATTCTTCAGTATCAGACTCAAATCCCTCATAAAAGTAAATTTTCACGCTACTACCCAAAGATGGGGGTTCTGATAATTCTAATGTAGATCCACCTAAAAATTGATAAGACACATTTGGTATTTGTAAAATATCATTAACAAATACTAATAGATTATATGAAATATCAATTTCCCCCCCAGGATCAGATTCTAAACTAGTTCTTTGGGATATTCCATTTTTTGTTTCTGTAAGTGTGAAAATTCGTCTCCTTCCATTTACTTTATTAGTTAAATCATCTAATTTGTTAAGTTTTCCAATATTCCATGCAGAAAATTCATCTTTAGCAACTTCCTCTACTGATATTTTTAATTTATCATCTAAAATTTGAGATAAGTTGCCCAAAGTTCCTGTGGGTGTTAATATTTCACCAACTTTATAATTATATCCATTATTTGTAAATCTTAAGTTTTTAATTGTTCCACTATCTTCAACTTCAAATGAAATTGATGCCCCTATACCTGAAGTACTTCCAGATAATGGAACATCAGAATATGCAATAGGAGCATCAAATTTAGTTATATAATAATATTCATACTTAGTAACTGAAACTCCAGAAGTATGTAATGCACCAATAGTATTAAATCTTCCTCGTGTGGTTCCTGTAAGAGTACTAGTACCAACTCCAATTCCAGTATATCCTAAAATTTCATTTTCAATTTTTACAAATCCTGGATTATTTGTTGTAACTATATTTCCTCTATAAAATTCAAATTGTGAAGTTTGTCCAACTCCTATTGGAGTTCCATTTGGATCTAGTTCATTTATAGTTGATGTTAATTGTGCTGAAGTTCCATTATATGAATAATTATAACCTCCTGTAATAATTCCAACTCCAGTAATTATCCCTACATTATTTGGATAAGCTATTCCATAAGCATTAGATCCAGGAAGATCCCCATCATCAATATAAACATAATATGTTGTAATTCCAGTTCTATATCCAGATCCAGGGTTACCCACATAGATATCTGATATAGTTCCAGCAGAAGAAACTATGGCATACCCAGTGGCAGGTGTGAGTGGGGTATAGTTCAATCCACTAGTTATCCCATATCCAACTATTATTCCACCTCTTGGCAGATCTTTTATATTAACATCATAAGTTTTAGAATCAAAATATCCTTTAAAATCAATATAAGTTTCTCCTGTACTTCCAATTCCAACTTGCCTAAATTCAAAAGCTTCATCAAATGATGGATATTGAAATACATTATTAATTAAAACAATTCCATTATCAGAACTGATTCCAACAGTACTTACTCCAGAAATTGTTAATTCAAAGGAACTACCAATTCCACTAAATTGTTCTGATACATCATCAAAAACATTATTCCCATCATAATTTGATCTTAGAAATACTCTTCCTTGAAAAGTACTAGTTTCATTTGGTAATACTAAAAATAATTGAAAAGGTGCTACTGCAAATTCATTCCCACTATTATTTGAAAAATTAATAAAAACTCCATTAAATGCATCAATAAGAGTTGTAGCAAATCTAAATGTACTATTTGAGGTTTTTATCAAATAATACGCACTCCCATTTTTCAATTCTATTGGTGGGTTTTCTGAATAAAATGCTGTTTGTGATCCACTAATAATATTTGCTTCATTTCCAGTAAAATATGAAAAGCTATTATCAACAAAATCAATATCAGTAATAGGTATGACTAAATTTATTTTTTTTCCTTCAAGTGGAGAATCTGCAAAATAAATGATATCATTTACTATATTGTAATTTCCAGATAAAACCTGAGCTGCAGTTTGTGTAATTATTCCGGTAAAAGTTTTTTGTGGTGTTCCTAAAATAGCAGCTCCTCTAGATATAGATACATTTTTTGTACTGTAGTTAATAGCAGCTATTTTAACTATTTCATCATTTACTCTCAAAAAAGTTCCAAGTTTAATATTTTCTAATTTATCTAATGTAAATGAAGTATTATTAAAAGTCACAATACCAACAGTTGATGCAACTGATATTGGTGCTTGTATGATATTATCAATACCAATTAAACATTTTGAATTTTGTTTTTCTGCTAATAAACTGTGTATTGACCCAATTCCAAGAGCTGTTATATTTACATAATCTCCAGATTTTGCTAAAGATGATGCTAACGAAACTCTTATATTATCATTATCTAAAATTATAGGAAATACTATACTTGGTAAATATGGTAAAACTCCAATGTTTCCAGAACTTAAAGTACTTATTCCAATTGAAGTTCCAGATCCAGCACTATAAATTAATTTTTCTCCAGTTTTAAAAAAATGATCTTTAATAGTTATTTTATCTGAAGTTATACCTACTATATTTGGATTAGATGCATCGAATGTTTTGTAGAAAATTGGTTCGCCAGAATGTCTAAGTGGAAAAGAAGTCCTTCCATAGATTAATGGGGTATAAATTGCACCAATATCGTTTACAGGCATTTTTTTATAATATTTATTAGATGTTTGGAGATAGTATGCTTTTACTAATAACTTTAAATGTATAATTAGCAGAAACAGTAGGATTAAAAGTTAATATATATTCTCCTGGAGATGGATTGTAAATAGTTTCAAAATTAATTTCACCAATATTGAGATCACCAACAATTCCAAAAACAGTATTATTATCATAATTTTCAAAATGTGTTGAATTAATTTGAACTATAGACCTTTGTGTAGATAATCCTACAGATTTTTGAATTTCAATTATATATTTTGTTGCTGCAAATGATTGTGACACTGTTGAAATTGAAACAGGACTTGATCCAGAATAAATTAACAGTTCACTTGAAATACTACTAAATTGATTGTTAATTTTATTTACAGGAACATAAGTATTTGTTAATAAATTTAAATTAGTGAATACTGTTACTCCCAAGCCAACTGGTGGTGTAAATGTAAATTGAATGTTTCCACCACTAGTAGTTATTCCAAAAACTCCTAAGTTTCTAGTTACTTGTTCTGCATATACATTTACATTAATTATATTATTTACATCTTTAGTAAATGACAATTCAAAAGCATTTTCTACTCTATTGGGTGTAGAAGAAATACCAATTAATGCTGTTCCTGAAGTACATTCTGATAGTGGAATTGTATAAAATATATTTGTGCTTGGTGTTGGGGTTTCAGCATATGTTTCTGTTTTTTCTACACTCTTAACATATCCAAATGAAGTTGTTGCAACTCCTACAGCAGTACTAGTAACATCTTTAATTGCTCGTATTGAATAACTATTAAAAATATTTCTAGGTGAAAAATTAATTACAATATCATCTCCAGTTGTTGAGCTTGTTTCTGCAATAATAGTTCCTAATGGAAAATTAACTAATCCACTTTCAGTATAAAAATTATAATAATATGCATATGATGTTAAATTAATTAAATTATTATTTCTAGTTACAAACAAATCAAAAACTTGAGGTTCAGTGAATATACCAAAGAAAGAAACAGTTGCTGCAACAAATATAAAATATTTTAGTACAATGGAATCTGCTGAGGTATTTATAGTATCAATAGGAACTAATACAAAAGGAGAATTGTCAGTATCAAATAAATTTGAAATATCATCTATAGAAAGAACTCTATTTTCTTTGGATAATATGAAATCTGATAGTTTTTTAGTTCCAAATTTAAGATACTCTGAATATACCCCATCACTATCATCAATGTCCTCCTCAATAACTAAATCAAAGTTTGAAATAGTAGTAACATCAACTTCTGAAGTTAAAATTATATTTACTGTGGAACTAGACTCTGATTTAACAAATAGTGTAGATCCCATACCTACAGGTAGCTTTGATTCTACACTAAGATCTCCAAACTGCTTATATCCAGACACATGAGCAAGATCTGATATAATTGGTGTCCAATCTGTAAATGATTTTCTACTTTTTAATGAATATGAAAAATTTTGGTAATAATCATTATTTTGGAGTTTTTGTACTATTGATGATAAGTTTCCTCTAAAATTTTTCCAACCAACAGTTTCAGATACACTAGAATCTATTTTAAATGATGCTTGGAAATTTTCTATTTCAAATATTGTTCCTCTAGAATTTGAAGAATTTCCGGTAATTATATCATTTACTAATAGTCCAGAAGAATCATGTAATTTTATAATATTTGCAATAGGATCGTTTTCTATATTATTGAGTATTTCTGAATTTAAAATGGATTCATTATTATAAAATTCACTTGCAATTAATGTTGGAGTAATTTTTGCAATATCATCATAATTTATTATTGTTGCATCATATGTTTCATCGACATCAAAAACTCCAGGAAAAGTATTAATTTCATATCTCACTACTGCAGAATCTGGAGATCCTAAATTTGGATTTGTAAATGTTACTACAAATGGGATATATGCATAATCTTTACTATTAAATCCACTTCCAGCATCACTAATTATATTTTCTATAAAAATTTCATCTCCTACAATGATTGGAAGTGGATTTTCTGTTGAAAATCCAACTATAGGTGTTTCTAAAGTAAGACTTACTACAAATGGACCAATTCCAGTAACTGTAGCATTTAAAATTTTAATTCCATTACTATTATTAATAACTACAATTTCATCGTCAGTTGATTTTAAATTTGATGTAGGATCTAATATTTTAACACTATCAATAGTAGTATTTTTTAAAATTGCTATAGCAGAAAATTCAGTATTGATTGTATTTGTAGTTCTATTATATAATTTAATATTTGGTGGATTTAAATATTTTCTACCAGGTTCAAGTATAGTTAAACTTCCTACACTAAAATTATTTTTTAATTTTATGGTGGAAAATACTTTAGACACTGGAGATAATGTTATATCAGTAGGGAATGTTGTTTCAGTATTGAGAACCTTAATATTTTTAATTCTACCAATTTCACTACTTAATGGAAATAAATTTGCACCCTTTCCTAAATTTGATGTTATTTTACTTACGCTTGGTAGTTTTTTATAATTTAATCCACCATAAATTAATCTTATACTTTGAATTGCTCCTTTAACTCCACTATCCAACACATAGTAATTCAAACTTGAATTTGTATTACTATAGCTAAATCTTTCTGGGAATACTGGAAGGTTGTATTTAAATGTATTAGTTGTAATTCCAATTACTGTACTTAAAATTTCATAACGACTATCATTTATTTTTAAAGTATTATTTTGATTTACTGTGGTATCTGGGTAAATTTCATCTGAAGTTGTTATGTTAGTTAAATTATAGTATAATGTCTTTGGCGTTAAATTTGAAATTTGTAAAGTTAATGCTACATTAGTTTTTATTACTTCAATTCCTTCAGTTTGATTTCCAAAATAAGAATTTCCAAAGAAATCATCAGTATAAAGATTAAAATCCTTACCAACTAAACTTGGTGAAGTGGTGTCAAATATAACAATTTCATTTGAATATAAATCTAACTTTGGATTAGTTTCAGAATTTATAGTAACTCTTTTTGTTATTGTAGAGTATCCTACATTATATGTTGTAGTAATTCCAGAAACTACATTAATCTCTACATTATTATCAATTGATAGTCCATGACTTGATGCTGTAGAAACATTTACTGTACATTGACTTACTACTCCTGTTAGTACATTTCTGTTAGTTTTAAAATTATGTAAATTTCCAGTTCCAACTGCATTATACCTTAAAATATTTGCCCTATTATTAATATCTTTTTTATCCTGAACTAGTCCAATTACATCTGGAGATAATTTAACTATGTATAAATTTGGTAATATATTCAAATTTCCAGCATTTGATACTATTGTAGACTGATTTGTAGTATAAGTTACTTGCTCCCCATGTATAAATTTATTATTTGGTAATAATATTCCACCATTTTCAACAAATTGTGTAATTGATTTTCCAAGTCCTAATGGAAATATTGTTAGTGTATTTCCAGCACCAACACTTACACTTACCCCAAGAGAAATTGATTGTGTTGGATTGAAGTAATATTTATCATCATAGGCAACTATTGGAGTTTTGATGTTATTATAACTAAATGTGAACTTATTTACACTATCAGAAACTGTAGTGCTCACTGCATATCCAGGAGAACCAGATTCTCTTAATACATTAAGTATTCTATTTTCTACATCAATACCAATGACATTCATAGTTTCATTTCCAATCTTTAATTTATCGTCTACATCATAATTTGATAGTGGTGATTTTACTTGAATTCCAGTAATAATTCCAGTTACTGTAGTAGATGGTAATGCTAATGTTAATTTTGTAGTTGGATATTCTACATTAATCTTTCTAAATCCTTCAAGGAATGAATATTCTGATGTGGAAATTCCACTAATACTTACAAATGTCTGATCTGAAAAATTGTGAGCAATAGTACAAACTCCAATTACTCCTGTAGGAATTGATCTAAACTTAACATCTATAAAAGTAGTAATGCCTGAAGTTATTGTAACTATACCAACTCCTAAAACTTTATCTACTACAGCAAATGCACCTAAACCTTGATTTTGATCTTCTGTAAATTTAATTTGATCTCCAACTTCGTAATTTTGCCCCCCATCTTCAACATCAACACTTGTAATTTTTCCAGTAGAAGCAGAAGTAATCAAAGCATCTGTTTTATTTTCACTTGTTAATAAATTAAAGTATTCATAATAATTTGATTTATCATCAACTCTATATGGTTTAGTGTATTTGAGTATTCCAAGATTATTAAAATTTAGATCTTGATTATGACTTAATTGAAAATTTTCTATAGTGGGAACATTATTATAAGTAGTTCCAATTACATATGGATATTGTGGAATATTATTTGCATCTACAGTACAAAAATATGCATAAATTCCATCAGGATATTCTGGAGTAACACAAAATCTACCATTATGAATATCTAATGTTCCAGTATTTGTAAATACATAATCTTCAATACAGTCTAAAATTGGTGGACTAATTTTATTTCTAGTATATCCACTTCTCATTCTAACTATTTGTCCAGATCCATCTGTTTTTTCTTGAGCATATGGACCATATATTGGACATCCATCATATGCCCATCCAACAATGGGGGAGTGTTTATTTTGATTAATATTAAATTGATTTTGTAGATTTGAATCTAAAAAAAATGTTCCAAAAACATTTCCAAATAATGAATACCTTTTTCCAAAAAGAACTCCATTACTAAGATTTGAAATTCCCAATCTTGTAACTTCATTAATGTTCCATTCTGTTAAATTTGCTTTTACATTTAAATTTGTACCTTTATCTAGTATAGTAATTGTAGTGTCTGTAACTGCATACCCAACTCCACGAGAAACTACAGTAACATCTGTGATTTGGCCATTAGTAACCTCTGGAAAAATTATAGCTCCATAACCTTGTCCAAAAACTTTTAATTCAAAATTATTAAAATAGTTTTGTCCAGATGTTTTAACTATAACATCTATAATTTTTCCATCTTCTATAATTGGAAAAAATGTAGCATCACTTCCAATGTAAGGTTCAATTCTAGGATGCTTATGGAAGTTTATAGTATTTTGTGACCCTAAAGATGTCCTTGCAGGTTGTGCAAGACCCCTTTGCACTTCTATCCCAGTAATGTATCCCTCAACAACAGGAACAATTGTTGCTTGGAATCCTGATGCAGTTGATGATGTATTTTTAATTTTACCATTAACTGTTACTTGAATTGGTGGATATTCTACAAAATAAGTTGTTGCAAAATCAACACTCAAAATATTGAGAATATTGATCCCAGATATATCTGTAGTTAATCTAAATCTATGATCATCTAATTTGTCTATAAAATAAATTTTATTAGGGGTTGCACCACTCAAATAAGTTCCCAATACTGTAATTATTACTTTTTCTTTAGATTTAAATCCATGATTAGTACTTGTAAAGATATTATCATATATGTTAATATCTTCTGGACCAAAAGATAATTTTTTATATTCAAAATTCAAATTTTGTTTTTGTGGTGTAACTTCAGATATAATTTGAATTTTTGTTAAAGATTTAAATTGTTGAATTCCACCACCAGTTGTTCTAATATTTACAAAATTACTTCCAGATATTGCATCTTCCTTATTTGTTGCTAATTTGATAGATGTTCCAGCTCCAATATTTACAGCGTAATATACTCCATTATTTAAGAGTGTACCATCTCCAGAAGTTGTTCCAATTCCAATAGGAATAGTTCCAAAAGTTTCATATACTATTTCTTCACCAGTAATAAATCCATGAGCATTTTTGAATCTAAATTCATTGAATACAGTATTGACAACAGTATCTTTAGTTGTAGAGTTAAACTCTAATTCTCTAAAAATATTTTTCATCTTTACTTGAGCTGATACCTTTTCATTATTTCCACCATCAATTGTGATTGTTGGAACATCTTGATAATCATATCCTGGATTTGTTATTACTAGACCCTTCAATTCTCCTTTCATCTGAGGTATCAATACTGTTTCAGTATCTTCATCATTTACATTATTAAAAATTCTAAATTTAGGTGGAGTAACTAAACTATAATCAATTCCCCCATCTAAAATATCTACACTTTCAATTTTCCCAAAATAAATATAATCAAAAGATTTATAATTTTGAATTTCAACTCCATTTGCAAAAATTCCAACTGGACCTGGATTTGTTGATATTTTGTTTCTTTCAAATGATAATATTTTTGGAATTTTTTTAAAAATTTTTGATGATGCAAAATTATTTCCAAATAATGGAGAGCTAATTAACGATAAATTGGAAATAGATCCTGAAAAATTATCTTCAATATTGTATTCAGAAAATGCAATTGAAGAAATTCCTATAGAATTTCTGTTTTCTGATAGTCCAATTATGTTTGGACCTAATTTAGAAACAAAATAAGTCTTTCCAGTAGAAATCCCAACATCATTTCTAAATGTTCCTGTTATTCCATATTCTACTACTTTAACTGATTCTCCAGTAATAAAATTATGAGGTCCAGTTAAAGTAGCTCCAGTTTCTCCACCTACAATAAATTCAAATTGTCTAGTATATGGATTAATTTCATATGATGGAAGTCCATTTGATGTTATATAATTGTAATTATTATCAGAATAAGCATCTTGTATATTTGCAGTATATTTGTTTTGAATATCATTGAAGAATCTAGTAAAAGGAATTGCCTTTGTTTTTTTTAAATTTCTTCTAAATAAAACTTCTTTCCCTAAAATACTAGAGTCTAAAATTTGTTGAGTACTGAATTCATTAAATAAATTAGCAGATACTTGTAGGTTTGAATTTTGTAATTGATATTCTCCAAGATTCTTGACAAATAGATCTACTGTATCTCCATTTCGTAAATTGTGATTATATTTTGATAATGAAAGTCCATTTGATATAGCAAATCCCTGACGTTCAGAATTTCTTATTGCTGGTGTTATTGAATTTACTGCTTTACCTGAATATATTGAAATTGGATGGTTGAATATTAAAGACTTTACAAAAACATTACTATCAACATTACCAATATTATCAATTTTAATTGGATCATTATCTACTGCATATAAAGTTTCTTGAGAATCAATTTTAGATATAACATTATTTAAAGTTAAAATTACTTTTTTTGTAATATCACCATCTTCATATGAATAGACATAATTAGTAGAATATACTTCAGATTTTCTACTAAGTTCACTTTCAATTGATTGTGTTGTAGAACCTAAAGAAACTACATTTAAAAATTGATTATTAGTTTTATCTGAATATGTATAAGTATTTTCACCAACAATAAGTCTTCCAGTTTGTGCAAATCCTACAGTAGAGTCTACAAAAATTGTAGTTGATCCTATAGAAACATTTTCTACTGCATATGTTTTATATGTTGGAACAAAGATTCCTGAGATTGATCCTTTTGGATTCAAGTTGTTTGAATATCCTGAAAAAATTCTAAGTTTATAATAAGTTTCGTTATTCAATCTAAAAGATTCTACCTCATATATGGACCCACTTGCTGAAAAAATATTAGGATTATATGGATCAGAATCTTGATATAATGTCTGCCCTGTTAGTTTATATGGATTTCCTGAAATTAAATCACAAATAAAAGTTTCAGTTACTACCCAACTATCATCTGATGGAGTAAAACAAAATTCTATGGGTTTAATTATTTTTACAGGTTCTCCATATAATACTTTAAATAAAATTTTATAAGATTCATCAGTACCTTTTGATTGGTAAAATGTTTTTACTTTGCTAATAAAATTTTGTGGATTTACTTCAGGATCAAAGTCTATTTCTTCAAATCCTGGAGAAAATTGAGTTTTTAATTTTTTAAAAAATTCAACTAAAAATAAATTGCTTAAGTTATATACTAAATCATCTGTAGTGTGATTGTTAGCTTCTGTAGTTTTAAATACTAAAAACTCTGAGATATTATTTTGATTTAGTGAATCTACTCCACTAAATCCTCTAATGCATCCTGTAAATGTATTTGTAGTTATTCCAGTATATGTAATAATTTCATCATTGATCTTAATTAATCCATATGTTTGTGGGTATCCTTTAGTTGTAGTTACTGAAACTACATCATCAAAGATTTCAACATCAGAAGTTAATTCAGTATATGGTATTAAATTTTCTGAATCTAAAGATGAAAAGTTTTTGTATGTTGATAAATTTTCAGCAAGATCTACTACCCCACCTTGAAATTCTTGGGATATGTAGTATTGTTTTAAAAATTCTACAAAATTTGGATTATCATCTATAATAAACTCAGGAATTTGATTTTGAACAATATCGCTAATATTAACTAATTTATTATCTTGATTCATTTTAACTTCTTACTTTAATTTCTGTTGGATAGCTTGACTCTGAAATAAATCTACTGCCAGATGCATTTTCACCAGAAGAAATAATATCTTTAACCATACTCAAATTACTCTTACCAACATCTAATTTTAGATAAATTGTTTTTTTTGCAACTATATCATTTGAATCTGGATTTGCTTCAATCTCTATAATATTACTTGGTAACACTGTGGAAGATACATTTATATTATCTATATTGATTTTACCATCAACATAATTGACAGTACCAACATTTTGGTTTACTATAGTCTGAGTTTCTCCAGATAATGAAAATAGATAAAGCTTTCCAGTTCTTAAGTCTACATTTGGTAGATCTGAAATGTAGACTTTATCTGAAACTCCATTAATATAAAATCCAGAACTACGAATATTATATCCAAGAGGAGATGCTAAAAATCTATTTTCAAAGCAAACTTCATATTGTGTTGGATTATCTATAATCACACCAACATTCCTTCTGATTTTAACTTTTGTTATGTTTGATGTAATTGAATTGTTTGTTGAGTCTATGATTCTAAGAACTTTACTATATTTAAATCTTCCACCAAATTTATTAAGGTCAGTAGAGTCAGCATAGGTTTGGAGAGAATTTGAAATTTGAGTATTTAAATCACTAGAAGCACCAATAAAATTTGAATTATAATAAATGGTAGAGTCTAACTCAACATATAATACATTAACATCAACAAATTTAATTTGAATTCCAGCAATTGAATATTTTTTTAATGAATTAATTAAAAAATCTTTAGTTTGTTGTGATAGATAATCTGAATTTTTTGGTTTTGCTGCAACAAAAACTCTACCAAATTCAGGTGGAATTAATTCTTCACCACCATATGCAGTAATAGATTCTATGTTTGGATATATTGAAGGTATTAAAGCCTCATAATCTGATGCTGTGACTGCCCTGTACTGAGTTGAATATAATCTTGGGGCATAATACCTCACTGATTCAATTGACTGTATGTCATCCCCATTAGATGCAGGTTCATCAGTAACTATAATCCCAATATTAGCTCCAATATTTGCTCCAGTATTACTTACTATAGTTCCTGAAAATGTAAAGTTTGTAGCACCATTACCAGATTTACCATTTGTAGTAATGTATGTTACTTCAATTTGATTATTATTACTTAATTTTTTTCCAAAGATACCATCACCAAAGAAAATTTCATATCTTTCATCTGAAATTTCTTGAACTAAAAAGATAGTTGAATTTGTGTCAATATTGAGAATATTATCTACTGGGATATATTCAGTGGAAGTTGTAGATTGTGAAGTATCTTTTACAATTACACGAATTGTAGAGGTATCTATGTAAGGATTTGGTAAAATATACTTTTGATTTGGTTGTGATGTATCTACTACAAATGTTTTTTTCAGTAATGTTCCTTCATAAATTTCAATTTCAGAGAATGTAGCTTCTTGATTTGAAATTCCAACAGTAATGTCTTCTGGAGTTGTAAAAATATATGTTGTATTATCTAAATTACCTGTACATACTATTCCTTTTTGTAATGTTGCAGTTTTATATGTTGAATTTATGTCTGCTAGTATAAAATTTATTTTAGCTTTTGCTGCTCTTCTTGATAATGGAACATATCCAATATTTCTTGCTAAAGATACTACATTCTCTCTCAATGTTGCACTGTCAATGAAAGACTCATTAACTACCATATTGGTGTTAAATGCAGTCAAATAAGTATTATATGCAAGTATATCAATTAAAACTGAGAAGTTTGATCCTTCAAAATCAAAATCAGTAAATGTTGAATTTGCTCTTAAATAATCTTTAATTGATGCCCTAACCTGATCAAAATCTAGATTAGTATACTGAGTAAGTGCCATTAGTATCTAGTTGGTTGTAATATGAAATTAATTGATTGTCTTTGTATATTTAAACCAATAATATCATATTCAATATTAATATCCATAGAATTATCTTCAGGGTAAAGATTAACTCCAACAAAAGTAACTTTAACTCTAGGTTCAAAATTATTAATGACTGTTTTTATTTCTTCTTCAATTGGATCTATGATTCCAATATCAACAAGTTCAAAAAAGTAATCTTCAACTTTAGATCCTAAAAATGAATTAAAAAATCTTTCACCAACTTTAGTTCTAATCAAATTAATGACAGATCGTTTGATTGCATCTTCATTTAATAATGAACTTAAGTCATTAGTAATTGGATTTCTTTTGAAGGAAAGACTAATATCTCTAAATCCTCTAGAAATAGATTCTAATGGCACGTTAGGTTGCAATATTTACATATATTTATTGCACTTTCCATAAATTGGTTCAGTTCCATACTCCCAATCATCATAATCGTCATCATTTCTGATTTTTTCATGCAAATCATTAGCAGAATCAAACTTTTTAGTCTTCATAAGCAATTCATCATGCATAACTTCTTGAATTAAGTCACTAGAATCTTGATTTGGTGTTGAATTTTTGGTTTTCCACAAATCATGCATCAATTTTTGTGGATTATGTGTTGGTGTTGTCATTTAAAACTCCTGATTTTAGTAAATCAGAACTTTTTGAGGGGTTGCTATCCCTAATTTAAGTAAAAAACTATTTATTTAAGATTTCCAGTGGTTATTTGGTTGCTCCCACCAAAAATGAAGATCTTCTTGTGTGTTATCATAGTATAAACTGACAAAATCACTTTTGAAAGAGCTGTAAATATTCTCGCAAAGTGCTATTGTATAGATATTCCCTTTTATTGTAGGTTTCATAACTTCAGTAATCCAAGTATAATTACTTCCACGAATAACACCTGCCTCAATTAATACAAAGTTAGCCCACTTTTCTTGCCATTTTATAAAGTTTTGATTAAATTCACTTTTATAATCTTCTGGTGCTTCATCTGGAAATGGTACGTTGACTGATTCAATATGAAAAATCTCCCCATCCATTGTTAATGAATGTGAGAGATGTTGTGTTACAATTGCAGAGTAGTCTGGTGATACCATTAAGAAGCAAGTATCTCTTGGGTGAATATTTAAATTCTCCATTTTTAATTTATATGTCATTTCTTGAATAAGAGATTTTTCAATATCTTCAGATATAAACATAAGTTTTTTTATCATTTACTCTACCCCCCCCCAGACTTACTTTCAATTATTTAGTTTGATTAAGTATTACCTACCTTGACCTTTATATCTTTTTTTAGAACCATTTCTAGATGATGCTGAAAGTTTAGTCATATGTGATGCACCTTGCCTAGTTTTTTTAACTTTACTAGTAATAAGTTTATCTGAACTTAGTGAAGGTCTTTTTGCCATAATTCAATCTCCTATGATTTTATACATTCAATTACAAGTTCTTCTGGTTTAGGAGAACCTGTATTATAATATTGCTCTGAAAGTTCATCCATAATATCAAACATATCATCCTCAGTTAGATCCATATAAATTATAGAATTCTGATGTAAAATATTATAAGTGTCCATTAGATTACACGCATTTTTTCATGTCCAACTCTAATTTGTGGATGACACCAAATATCAAAGTTACATTTCCTTTTTGCATCAAGACAGAATGATACATCTTCACCACACATATCTTGAACTTCACCAGAATCAAATACTTGCATTTGTGGAGCAAACCAAGGATACTTCATTTCAGGATGTTCAAATACTCCTTTCTTAATCAGAGTCCAACCAAATCCAGTATAATCTACTGTAAATGGTTTCTTCCTATTTGTAATAGTATCTACCATCTCATGATTCATGACTCCACCATTATTCTTAAAGTCTGCTTCATCCAACCAATGTGCTACTGAAGTAGTTCTACCATCCTCAGTTGCATACCAACCACAAGCAATATCTTTATCCATATCAAAAACTGCCCAAAATGCAGATGAATTGAATACAATGTCAGAGTCAATCCACATCTGATAATCATAAACTAAATTACCTTGCCATGGTACTTGATCAGGACCTGCAAGTACATTCGCACCAAGACATTTACATCTTGCAAAGTTTACCATAGAACTATAGTCTTGGCTAATTTGTATAGATGCTCCTGCTTGTACTAAATCAAAACACAACTGAACAAAACTTTTTAAAAATGCATATGATACTCCACGACCTGGTAAACAGAATACTATACTTTTTCCTCTAATTCTTTCTAAACAACGTTCCTTATTAAAAAGAGGAACTTCTTCCTTTTCTGGTGTTGTTTTAGCTTTAACAGTAAATCCTTTTGACATAATTTAATTCAATTCTGAATGTGTATATTGTATCAATTCAATGATACTACATTATTTATTTCCTGTCAAGAGGGTAGGGTTTAGTTTCTCCTCTAAAAGAGAATGGGGTCTTATCATAATACTTAGAGAGAAAGGTGTCGTCACAAATACCATCAAAGTACTCATACATCAACAAACAACAAATGCTCTTAAAGTGTATTGTATAATTCATCCCTATTCAAATATCTCATAGTATTCTCTGTAGATGTAATTGTAAACTCTGTCAATTGATATGTTGTAGATAATCCTGCATGTATCATATTGGAAATATCAGTGAGTGCTTCCTTGCATTCTGCAAATGAACCTTCACAAAATGTCCTGTCTTTTGCAATTAATCTGTAAATCATTTGCTTAATTTTTTTTTATATTTCATATTTTTTCCCACAAGAAATTTTTTTATATAGTGCCTTAACATAATATTAATCCCCTCCCCTAGGCAAATTATACAATACTGCAATTCATCCAAAATATTTAAATATCTTGATTTTTTTTGGTGGGAAATTTTTTTATTATCTTGATATATCTCTCTCAAATTGTCACCTCTGTAGGTTAGGGGAGTCTTTGGATTTTCGCATTACCAACAATAACAAATAATAATAATTACATACCACTGCTATTCACTGTAACACAGTATTGTTTAATTGTAAATATGAGCACTGTTTATTTGTAGATTATAATAAACAACACTGATTTATCACTGATAATGAAAAAGAATGTTCACTGATAATAAACAAACAACACTGTATGTATACTTAGAATGAACTGAAAGAATACTAATTAATACTGAATGCTATTTGTTATTAACTGAATGTAATTAATAGTTGATGATAATAATAAACAACACTGATTTATCACTGATAATGAAAAACTTAGAATACCTGTGGAAAACTGTGATTTAACTGATTTACACTGTGGGGAAAACTAATGATTCACAGTATTACACAGGTTGATTCACTATTGATTCACAGTTTTCCACAGGTACTTATATACTTTTCCACAGGGTATATATACTCATTGACACTGAAACACTTTGCTATTACTGGGAATTCACTAAGTATTAGGCAGTGCCTGTGGAAAAGTAAACTATGAGGTTCATTACTTTTCCCCCCTTGGGCTTGACAATCATTCAGTGCTGTGTTATAATAATCACGCCAAGATCACTAGAAGTACAGACATTTATACACATTACTGAACAAGTCATAATTCACTAATAATTATCTACTTTTTCCACAGATATACCCTTACCTGTGGAAAACTACTATACATTAATTAATACATTTTAATATTACAATACAATACTCACGGAATATAACATATAAGTCAATGAGTATCATATCTCTTCTGTATAATGTAATCATCAAGACAATCATATAACAACTGAATAGCAATTAGATTAGTATCAGTGAGGGACTTACATTTACATTTAGACTTAAGACGAGATCTTAGTTCAGTTGCTAGATCTAAATTAGATTGTGTCATGAAGAGGTTTGTTGAAGTTCGGGGAGTTTATATCTATGAATACCTTTAGCCCTTTCTTCCTTCTCTAATCTTCTCATTTCTTTCCAATGAGGATTATTCTCTTTAAGTTGTTGAGTAGTAGGTATTAAATCATGAGGTCTATATGCTTGTTGAAGATACAAATAGAATGCTATATTATTAGCAGATTCATTTGTTCCTTCTATCCAAGGGATCATACATTCTTTCATAGATTGTTTTGAATATCACTGATGATTTGATTTGCTTTAACTGCTAATTGATCTAT
>Ga0181348_1000080_pt1 | contig 33183 bp, 46 predicted proteins | sample Su13VDMM110DN_FD_130092 | JGI IMG/M metagenome (GOLD analysis project Ga0181348, IMG submission 130092) | Freshwater viral communities from Lake Michigan, USA - Su13.VD.MM110.D.N | ecosystem: Environmental > Aquatic > Freshwater > Lake | place: USA: Michigan | collected 2013-07-16
AAAACAGATTGTTCCGCTGTTCCAAGCGGTGTGTGACTACGCCTTTCGCTACTGTGGCCTCAAAAGATTAACTGGCATGGTCCCGTCAAATGAGCCTAAAATACTGGCATTTGACAAACACCTCGGTTTCGAGGAAGAGTTCGTCATGAAAGACGGTGCCCCCGGTGCCGACATGCACGTTTTGGTAATGCGGCCTGACACCTGTCGGTGGCTGCGCAAGGAGTAAACTATGGGCGGTAAACGGCAACCAACACCAGATTACGGGCCGATGCAAAAACTTGGCGAAAGGCAGCTTGAATTTGCTGAGCGTCAGTACGCTGAGATGAAGCCTTTGGCTGAACGAGTCTATGGCCAGCAGATGGCTGCACAAGAGCAGCAGATGCGACAGGCACAGGACTACTACGACTACCAAAAAAATACGTTCCGCCCGGTGGAGCAAGGTCTTGTCCGAGACGCTGAGCGGTTTAGCACTGAGGGGTATCGTGAGCAGCTTGCTGGCCAAGCCGCCGCCGCTGCGGGTCGCGCCTTTGGAGTTCAGCAGGAGATGGGCCAGCGGGCCATGGCTTCTCGTGGGGTAAACCCTAACTCCGGTGCTGCAATGGCGCTGCAGGCTCAGGGCAATCTGGGTCTTGCCGCACAACGTGCCAACGCTATGACAGGCGCACGCACTCAGGCTGAACAGCTCGGCTTTGCTCGTCGTATGGACGTCACAGGTCTGGGCCGCAACCTTGCAGGCGCTTCGACTGCTGCTTACGGTGGCGCTACTAGCGCAGGTTCTGCAGGCATGAACACAGCCATGGCCCCGGGTGGTCAGTACATGCAGGGTATGGGTCAGACAGGTCAGACGTATGGCAATATCCTTAACAACCAGACAAGTCAGTTCAACACAGGTTTGAACGCTGAAGGCGAAGTCATGGGCGCTTTGGTTGGTGCTGGTACAACCGCTGCGTTTAGGTCGGACCGCCGCCTTAAGGAAAATATTGAGTTGGTTGGCCGCGATGAGCGCACCATGTTGCCGCTGTATGAGTTCGAGTACATCAACGGTTCTGGCAGACGCTTCATGGGTGTCATGGCGCAGGACGTTGTAGAGTCGCACCCAGACATGGTCTTCACAATGCCTGACGGGTTCATGGCAGTCAACTACGCCGGTCTCGGCATCGAAATGGTGGAGGTTTAATCATGGGATTCGCAGCAGGATTTCAGGCTGGTTCACAGGCAGTCGAGCGTGCCCTTAAACGCCGTGAAGAAGAACAGCTAAAAAAGGGTTTAGCACAGGAGGCCGCTCGGTACGACGTCACCGAGGGTGCGTATGGCCCCGGCTTGCAAGAGAACATCCAGCAACTCCAAGGTCTGCGTGAGCAAGACCCAGCACAGGCTGCTGCGTACGACCAAGCAATTGCGGAACTTACCCGCCGCCAAAGTCTGACTGCCCCTGACTATTCTGTGGCTAGCGGCCCTACAGACTTTGCAACTCGCCAAGAAGCTCGTCAAGCGGCTGCGCCACTGCGTGCTGAAGGCCTTGCAGGTGTGTATCGCCAGTATGGTGACGTGGCCCAAGCCGATGCACTGGAAGCCCGTGCGTTTGACCAGCAGCGAGCCATTGCGCGTGAAGCCCGTGATGTTGCACAAGAAGGCCGTAATGTTGCACAAGAAGGCCGTAATGTACGAGGATTTGAGACTCAGCAGGCTGCTGCGCAGCAGCAAGGGCTATTGTCTGCTGCTCAACTTACGGAGATTCAACGCAAGCAGAACTTGCAGGCGGCTCTTGACGCTAGGTTGGCTGATATTAATAAGCAGGAGTTTGAAAGTCCTGAATTGCGTTCTCAAGCCGTTTTAGGTTTGGTCGAAGAGCTCCAAGGGCCGCAGGCCGCTGCTCAACTGCGTGCAAGCTACAGCCAAAACGAGCTCAACGACATCTCGATAAAGGCCAAGAAGTTCGACGAGGGCTTTCGTCAGTCTCGTGCCAAGGGTGTGATTCCTGCGCTGGAGTGGTTTGACGAGCAGAATACTTCGTTCAAGCTGGAGCGTGATCCCAAGAACCCGTTCCGCGTCATTCAGGTTAATACCGACAATACTCGTTCAGTATTTGCAGATGCCAAGAACGAACGTGAGTTGGGCATGATTATTGACGCCAAGGCCAAGCCCGGTGGGTTTCTTGAGCTGGCCAAGTACGACTTGGATGTGAAGAAAGCTGACGCTCTCGTTGCTTCTGAAAAGGCTAAAGCTAGCTACTACGCTAACGCGGGTGGAGAAAAAGGGCTCACCAAAAAAGTAGCTGACGTAGAAGCCAGTCTTGGTCGTAAGCTGACTGAGCCTGAAAAGCTGACATTGTTTGGTCTTAGCGCTAAACCGTCTGATCGCCCCGCCTTGTCGGAAGCTGACGCTACTGCACGGGCTAAAGCAATAGTTGAGTCAAAAGAAATTGACCCAGATACTAAAAAACCTTATAAATTTAACGCAGCGCTTGACGTTGTGCGTGGTACACCTCCGGCACCGGGTACTCCAGCAGCAGCAAGAGCTCAGATAAACGCGCTTTTGGGCAGCGGGGCTGATCCCTTTGCCCCTCCTCCTACCGCTGCACGGTCAGCTACCGGGGTGCAGTCACAGACTGCACCAGCACGAAACGCTCCGGTAGAGCCAAACCCATACGTAGACGCACGCGGTCGCCCACTGGCTGTTACTCCTGCTGGTGCGCCGTCAATGGCCTCTACGGCTATCCCTGCAGCCGCTTCCGCCGTAGAAAGCGCTGTAGGCTCACAAGCTGCCGCAACTCGCTATTTGCAGGCTAAAATTGCACGGAACGAGCCGTTGACAGCAACTGACCGCGCCAGAGCAGTACAGTTGGGGTTAGTCCGGCAGTAAACCACGCAAAGGTAGCGCATGTACAACTTCGACGAAATCCGCAAACGGTTTCCCAGCGCACAGGGACTTAGTGAAAACCAGATCGTCGAAAGGCTGGCGCAAAACTCTGGCGTTCCGTACGAGCAAGTGGCTGCCCAGTTCGGCATCACCAAGGATACCTCCAGTGGGTTCTTTGGTGGTGCGCAGGATGTGGTCATCGAAGCTGCTAATGCCGCCGCTGGCCTTGTGGGTAGTGCCAGTGAGTTTGTTTCTCCCGGCAATCGCTTCAACCGTGCTATTCAAGAGAACATCATTGAGCCCGGTGTAGCGCGTCAGACAGTGCCTACGCAGCTTGCGAAGCGCAACCTTGCCCGTGGTTTGGAGTCTAGTGAGTTTGGTCCACAGGCACGCGCAGTCTACGACTATGTGACCGAGAATCCCTTGCTTACGCTAGGCCAAGCTGCTGGCTCATTTGGCCCTATTGGCATACCTATCCGTGGAACACAGGCTGCTGCCACAGCCTTGGGTCTAGGCGCTGCTGGCGCACGACGCGCTGGCCTCACCACTGGCTCTGTAATTTCCGGCGCAGCCGCTGGTGGCGACGCTGCTGGCTCAGCCTATGAACTTGTGATGAAGACACCCCGTGAAGTGCTACTGGCGCATCCGCAGGCGCAGGCGCTCATAGAATCTGGCGTCACAGACGAAGCCGCTATCTACGAAGAATTGGCCACACGTGCAGCGCGTCGCGCCAGCATTGTCCCTGCAGCCATCGGAGCCGTATCTGGCGTAGTTGGTGCTGAGAGCGCCCTTGTCTCTCCTGTTCGCGGCATGCGCGGAGTCGGTCGCAAAGTGGGCGGTGAATTTTTTACAGAAGGCTTGGAAGAAGGCACAACCACTTATTCTGGCCGCTCTGCTGCGCAAGAGTACAACCCTGCAATTGACCCCATGGCTGGGGTCGCTGGCTCTGCGCTGCTCGGCGGTGTCATGGGTGCTGGCGTCACAGCTCCTATTGCTTTGGCTCGCATGGAGCGTACGCCACAAGCAGAGACCGATCTTACCAAGCCGGATACAACCCCGGTGCAAGAAACGCCCGCTGTAGAAGCGCCAGCAGAAGAAGCTCCGGCCTCTCCAATTTTTACCGCCGCACGCACCTTTGCCGACTTCGACCCCTACGCAGAGATTGAAGCACGTGCAGCTGCGGGTCGCCCAATGTCAGAAGCAGAAGCTACGCAGTTTCTGTCGTCTACGCTTGCGGCACAACGCGCTGGCCAGCAGTTCATGGACCTCATGCAACAACAGCAAGAGTCCGCTGGGCGCGTCGGGCAAGTTGGTGAGCAATATCAGCGTATGGTTGGTCGTCGTGGCGATCAAATCCTACGTGCACAAGAAGTTGGTGAGTTGGCCCGTCCTATTGTGTCCGGCTTGGAACAAGACCTGACTGCCCAAGAAGCGCCGTTTATCGCTGCGCAGCAGGCGGGCGCTGGCACACAACAACTCCCCGGCATGGTCGCTGGTGCTGGCACAGTTGCGGATTACCGCCGCATCATGGACCCCAACGTCATGCAGCCTGTTGAGACTCAAGAGTTTCAGCCTGTAGAACGCACTGCGCTGTTGCCACAGCAGCCTGCGCCGTTTAGCAATATTCGCATGGATCGTCCCGGTCCAGCCCCCGCACCAGCCCCAAGTAGTTTGCTCTCGGATCGTCCTGCTGAACCCGTTACTCCTGTCGGCGCATCAAGCGCAGTTGCCGCCGCTTCGCCCGCTGCACAACCTGCAGCGGGTGTTTCTTCCACCGTAACTACCGGAGCACCCAGTGGCACTCAAGCCTCTAAAGCCGTCAAAGCAGAAACGCAAGGACAAAAAGCACCCGTCGCCGTCAGAATTGCCAGCACTCAAACAGCTGAGCAACAGACTAAAGACAACGCTAGCCTAACTTCAGCGCTGCAAGTTGCGAACCGAACCAAGGCGACCGGTAATCCTTTGCAGGCCAGCGTCGAGGGCGCAGGCAAAGTGTCAGTGGCGGGTAAGACTTCGCTCAACATTAAATCTTTGCGTGACATCCGTGACGCCCTGCTGAACCCTTCCGCAACTGTGGAAGGCATTGGAGCCAAAGAGCAGCGCATTGCTGACGCAGTTCGCGCATTCGCCAAGGCTTACCACAAGTTCGGCAACGCTGGCGGCAACATGCTGCGCGGCCTACAACTCGAAGCACCCGTAAAGGGCGAAGACGGCAAGGCACTCAGAGACGAAGACGGCAATGTAGTTTATAAGCCCACCAATCTAGCTGGCCAAACTCCGGCGCAACAGCGTGGGCAGATTAAAGCCAAGACTGGCCCTCGTGTTGAAAAAACGACGGAGCTCTTGAACGAAACACGCGCCGCGCTGAGCGAATTGGGCGCTGCTGTGGGCGGCAACGGCAAGGATGTCGAAGCTATCGTCAAGATGGTCAAAGACATGGTGCAGCAGAAGTTGCACATGCAAGTCAACGACACTGGCATGAACAAAGACTTTGGCCAAAAGGGCGAAGACGCGACCGATCGGGCCTATAGAAAACTCGACACCATGCTGTCGCAAGGTTGGAACGCAGCCAAAGCCAACATGTTCCAAGGTACATCTGATGTTATGTTCGTGCGCCAGACAGCGATCCGTAACTCGGCAGAAGCAACAGCTGCTGGTGAAGGGGCTACCCCTTTGGAGAAGGCAGCTAGGGGTTACGCCGCTACGTTTGGTGGGGAATCGTCCGATGGTCTTTTGGGTGTGATGAACTACATCCAGACGCATGGCACGCCATTTGAGCGAACGATTGCCAAGGCTGTGTTTGAGTCTATGGCGTATCAAGAGCAGCCTAAGCTGGTGTTCATCACTGAGGGCAAGCCACGGTTCGACCCCAAGACAAACACTGTGTACATCCAGCGCGACGCTTCTGCCGCTGTAACCCTGCACGAAGCCCTGCACTCCGCCTTGCAGTGGTATGTGTATAAGAACCCCGATGCGCCAGAGGTGCGTGCGCTCAAAGCCGCATTGAAGAAGGTCGTCAGCTTTAAAGGCCCACTGAACCCAGACGCCAAGCGCGTGCAGGATTTGCTCAAGGAACTGGTGAAGGGTAAGAAAGAGATCGACGCCGTCCTCGAACTGGTGTCCTACGGGAATACCCTTAACGACTTCCGTCGCGCACTGGAAGCTATGGAGAGCACCGAGACACCGAAGTCGTTCTTCGACGCGGCCAGCAACGTGTGGCAGTCTATCCTGACAGCTGTGCAGAAGATGCTCGGTGTCAAGCCTACGGTAGCCTCCGACGTCATCGCCAACACGTTCAAGTTGCTTGAAGCCGCTGGGCAGCGAGGGCTCAAAAAAGGCAAGCCTGTTGGCAACGCGCTGGAAGCCGCTGTGACGGCTGATGCAGAAAGTCGCTTCAACCCGGAAGAGATTAACAAACTGCGCGAGCAGCAGTACAAAGACCGCAAAAAGCTCATTGATATGAATATCGACGACTTTTTGGCGCTAGCAAAATTTGGTCGGACTGAACCCAAACTTGAAGCTACTCGCAACATACTTAGCCGTGGCGGGCAGTTCAGTAGCTTACCCTATTTGTCTGTTGACGAAGACGGTAAAGTAAGCGGCCACGAGGGTCGCCACCGCGCCCGGGCTCTGAAGGAAGCAGGCTATAAAACTATGCCTGTCGTACTGCACTCTGAAAATATTCGCTGGAGCGAACAGGCGGACCCTGAAAAATTTGACTATGTGGAGAAGTGGCCGAACAGGCTGGTCGCTCAATCGGGCGCTGCTTTTGAGTCGTTCTCAATTCCATTCCCTGTGAGCCGGGAGCAAGCGGGCGCTAAATACGGCGAAGCTGCACAATCCGGCAATGTACTTGAAGCCGCTATCCAGTCTGGCGACACTCCCGTTGTTCCCGGCACTGCGTTGCCAAGCAAAGAAGCTGACGCGATCAACCAGCAGTTCCAGAACCCACTGTCGGCTGAGCAGTACAAGAAACTCAGCACCACACTGCTGCCTAAGCAAATCTCGTTAAAGTTCATCTTCGACATGTTCGGCTGGGCCAAAGTACCCGGCATGGCTGAAGGCGCTTCGCAGAAAGTTTCTGAGTACATCCAGAAAAACCACACTGGTGCAGCCAAGGTTGCATCGTGGATCAACTCGCAATTCGGTCAGCAGTCTGGCGTGCGCGATGCGCTGGTCCGTGCCAAAGACGACAAGCGTGGCGGCTCAATGATCTACAACCAGATCGCACAGTACTTCACCAGTCTGCCACCGCAAGAGTCTGTCGCTGTGCTGGAGTACATGGATGCCAAACTGGCAAACCTGCGCAAGCAAGGTCCAGTGCCTGTGTTCCCCAACAACGACGCGCAGATGAAAGACCTCGCAGATGCGACCATCACCAAGTGGTGGGAATACGCACGTGCCCTGCGCGATCCAAAGCAGCGCGATGCTTACGCTGGCACAGAACAGCCCGGTGGCCGCTGGACAGGCGGCGTCAAGTTCTCTCAAGGTCTTGCGTTTGCTGAAAGCGTGGATCAGCTTGCCAGCGCCTCGTTTGGTGTGCGCAACATCAGCCAACTCATTTCTTCGCGCACTAAAAACGAAGTCAACGAAGATGCCATCACGTTCCGTACCGACGCCAATGGCGATACGATTCTGGATGACAAGTTTGTCGGCATGTATCTGCTTACGCCTGCGCTGGAGAAGCGACTGAACAACACAAGGACAACCGCTGAAGCCTCGCAAATTTTGGCGGAACTGATGCCTGATGAGTTTATCTCGTCCGCGCTAGTGACAACAGACGGCAAGCCTGTGGTGAATGATGAGGGTGTACGACTCATCCCTGACCGCAACTACCTGTGGGACGTGCAAGAGAAGGACAAGGGCGGCTTCAAGTTTACTGCTCGTCTCGATGCCAAGCAGGCTTTGCTGGTTAAGAAAGGTCGTGACCTCGGCCATGCCTTGCAAAACACGATGGCTATTCTGGCCAACAGTTACTCGGCCAACCGTCTCACCGAAGCCCTTGTTGCGTACGAAGCAAAGACTCCCAACGCTGTTTCTTTCGACACGCTCGACGATCTGAACGCCATGCTCAACGGTGAGTACAAGGGTGACAAGTTTGTGCCTAACACTGAAGCTGCGTCGTGGACAACCCGCGTCAAGCAAAACCAAGTCGTGAAGTTGTCTGATAGCGAAGCCAAGTCCGAGCGTGTCAAGGGTCTGTTCCGCAACCGCAACCAGTGGGTGCAACTTCCCCCCACTCCAACCTACGGCGCACTGGCTGGCAAGATCGTCAACGGGTCTGTGTGGAGCGCCATCGAAGACATGAGCGACCGCAGGCCGCTGGTTAACTCTTCCATGTACAACGGCACCATGCGTTGGTTCAAGAAGGCCAAGACGATCTACAACCCTGCAACATGGGGCACCAACGTCGCGTCCAACTTTACGATGGCCATGCTGGATGACATTCCACTGCCCACGATTGGTTACGCCACCAAGCTGTATGTTGGCTACATGTTGCCACCTGCCATGGCCTCGAAGCTCGGTATCTCGTTGACACGCGAACAGCAACAGTTGATGCTGGAGATCATGAAGACAAACGCCTTGCTTGGCGACTTCTCGTCTACTGAACTGAAGCAGTCGATTTACGACTCTATGCGCAGCACCATTGGCGACACAGAGCAGGGCGTTGCAGAGCGAATCATGCAGTTCGCCAAGATAGAGAAAGACCGTATCGAGACCATCAAGAAGTACGCTGGCAAAGGCGCTGACGCTGCAGAGCGTGCAGACCAACTTCTCGGCGACTGGTACTCGATGCAGGACAACATATTCCGTGTTGCCTCAATGCTCAACAACCTTGGCCAACAGTCGCAGGCTGGCAAACCTATCGACGCGGAAGCCTACCGTCGCGCTGGTGACCATGCACGCTTTGCTTTCTTGGACTACGACATTGACTCCAAAGCCATCCGCATCATGCGTCAAACTGCGTTCCCGTTCATCTCGTGGCCATACGCTGCAGCAAAGATGATCGGCAATATCGCTGTGCACAAGCCATGGAAGCTGGTCAACCTGTATGCTGGCCTTTGGATTCTTGACGGCATTACGCAAGCAATGACTGGTGACGACGACGATGAGTTGCGCGAGTCTGGCCCAGAGTGGGCTCGCAGTCGGATGTTGTTTGGCCTTGGGCCACACACGCACATCCGTGTGCCGTTCATGGGTGACTCTGAAAATCCTGTGTACTACGACATCGGCAAGTACATCACGCCAAGCAGCTTCGGTGATCGCATCCCCAACGCATTCTTGGGTCTGAGCTGGTGGCCGTCGTTTGTAACACCCGGTGGCCCGTTCATCTCATCTGCCATTTCCTTGATTGGCGGCGTTGACCCATACACCGGCAAATCTTTGTCCCCTCCAACAGCCGACGACTGGGAAAAACTTAGCGACCGATTGGCCTATGGGCAGAGTCTGTTTGCACCCAACTTGCCGTTCTTGAATGCACGCGAGCTCGCAAAGGCTCAAGACGCGTTCACAGCCATAGAGGGTCGCAGTGAGAACTACAGCAGCTTGTACATGGCTCGCACAGCTGGTATGCGGTTCTATGACTTCAACGTGCAGGGGTCACTCGATCAGCAGGACCGAGCAGCTGCTGCCATCGAGCGCGAGTACAAAACCGAGATTGGCAAACTTAAGCGTAAGATGGAGCGGCTGGAAACTCCTGACTGGGATGAATTCTTTGCACGCGAAGAAGAGCTTGTCAAACGTATGGAAGAACGCATCGCCAAAGTACGCGGCGGTAAAACCGAGGAGCAAGAGTAATGGCAAAGTCACCTGCATGGCAACGCAAGGAGGGCAAGTCCGAAAAGGGCGGGCTCAACGCCAAGGGGCGTGCGTCCTACAACAAGGCGAATCCCGGCAAGCCCGGGCTTAAGGCTCCTCAACCCGAGGGTGGCCCACGACGCGACTCGTTCTGCGCCCGCATGGAGGGTATGAAAGAAAAGCTAACCAGCGCCAAGACAGCCAAAGACCCCAACAGCCGCATCAACAAATCGTTGCGTGCATGGAAGTGCTGACATGGCAACTAAGTCTAAGTCCACGGTTAACGCCGCTGGCAACTACACCAAGCCCGAGCTGCGTAAGCGGATCGTGTCGCAAGTGAAAGCTGCTGCAACCCAAGGCACTGGTGCAGGACAGTGGAGCGCTCGCAAGGCGCAGCTTGTGGCCAAGAAGTACAAGGCTGCTGGCGGAGGCTACTCGTCATGAAAGCCCCCCAAAAATCCCTCAAAGACTGGACCAGTCAAAATTGGAGAACCAAAAGTGGTAAAAAATCTTCTGACACGGGCGAAAGGTATCTACCTGAGTCTGCAATTAAAAGTCTTAGCCCTGCTGAGTATGCTGCAACAACGCGTGCGAAACGCGCTGGCAAAGCTGCGGGGAAACAGTTTGTAGCGCAACCCAAAAAGATCGCTGCGAAAACCGCGAAGTACCGTTAATCCCAACTGGAGAATCCCATGATGAAAGCAAAGAAGCCGAACCCGTTCGGCAAAGGCGAGTCCAAGATGATGGAAGCCAAAGAGAAGAAGATGGCTGGTGGCAAAAAAGCCTACGCCGCCATGGAAAAGAAGTACGAGGGTAAGAAGTCCACCTCGAAGATGAAATAAGGAGAACCACCATGATGTACGGAAAAATGATGATGGCTAAGGCCCCCGCAAAAGCAGGCAAAAAAGCTGCCCCCTTCAAGCCCTGTGCCAAGTGTCCCAACCCCGCCAAATGCGCCAAGATGGGCGCTTGCATGGCCAAAGCCAAGGGTAAGTAATGCCTGCGCTTGAGAACCGGCTTACTCGGCAGCTTGCTGCAAAGGGTAACAAAAACGCGAGGGGAATGGCAATAGCCATTCTGACCAAGCGCGGTGATCTTGCAGACGGAAAGCTGACTGCCAAGGGCGAGGAGCGTCAAGCTCTTGGTAATGCTGGCAGAGCCAAAGATCGCGCTGCCAAGGTAAGTGGACGTTCGACGAGCGAGTACAAGTACAACGCAAAGACGAACGCTGCGACCCTCAAGAAGTAATTACTTCATCCCCGCGCTACGTGTGCGGGCAAAGGAGCGGTTGACGGACTTAGGTACTGCACGCAGGTTGCCTTTTCCGTTGCCGCCGCCTTTTGCCATAGGCGTCTTGTGATCGACGTCCTTGCCATCGCCTTTACTCACAACACCCTTCTTCTCCATCTCAGAGCGGGCAGCATTGCGCTTCGTGCGGTTGGCGATCTGCTCGGGTTTACCCTGATAATTTTGGTACTCTTTTTTGTAATCGCGTGGCATGATTGATCCTTAGTTAGTTACGCGGCTTGTGCGCCGCCCAGCACTGCAAGGGCGATCTTACTCTGCGCACGGGCCATTGTGCCCGTCAGGCTGTCGACAAATCGCGGGTGATTCAGGTTGACAACGAGGCACTGCATCTGTCCCGGTGCATGCTTGGGGCAACCCTTGAACATGGTCACACGCTCACGGCGACGAATCAGGGCGCTCTCATCCTCCAGTGCCCGCTCTACGCGGTCAAGCCCGTCACGCTTGTTCTTGAGCCACTGACGTAAGCGATCCGCGTTGATGTATACCAAGCTCCCCGGCATCACTGGCGTCTTGTCGTCGTACACAATCTTGACCCGGGCCACCGCACGCTCTGGTGCTGGCATAGTGACCTGCTCCACGCCCGAGCCATACTTCTCTTTGCACTCCACCAGCTGGTCGTTGTGCTCGGCAAGGAACTGGCCAATGGTGTCAAACACATCGACCTTGTTGTCGATCGCAGACTGACGTGTCTTCTTGACGTGCTCAATCAGGTACTCAACGGTAGCCTTGACGTCGAACGGGAATAAGCCCAGCTTGGCACCGATGGTGCCCATGCCCCATGCAGAGATGATGGCTGTGCGGTAGAAGCGCTCCTGCGGCTCAAAGGCAAAGCCAAAGGTCTTGTCGAACGAACGCTCAGCCCACTCCCATGCTTTCTTCTGCCCACCGTTGTCCAGCACAAACTGCACCAGCTCAGGGAATGCCCATCCGTTGTTCTCCGCCATCAGGTTAAAGAAGTCATGGCCATCGCTCTTGCCATCTTCACGAGTTGCCACAAACGTACGGTCGTGTTGTGGAAGCTCCAAGCATCGTGCTTTGAGCGGCTCGTTGCCAGCCTGCGCGGCCTCAAACTTCTGGTGCAGCGAGATGTTAGATGACCCGAATGTCGCGCCGTCCCATGTTGCAGGGTCACGCAGCTCGCGGTCTTTGGTCATGGACATTTTCTCGCGCCCCATGCTCAACTGGTACGCCATGTCAGCCATGTCTTTGTCGTCAGCTGCAGTCAACTCGTCAATGCAGCACGGCAAGTTGTTGAACACACCACGCTGCTTGTACAGCGCGTTCGTGGTGTCCTTCTGATTTAGGAACAGCGGCTTGGGGATACCAATCAAGCTGTTGACTGCGATGAGCGACAAGGTCTTGCCTGTAGTCGTCTCTGGTGAGTAAATTGATACCAAGATGGAAGCGTTCCCAGCCACAGGCCCGAGGATGCCAGTCAACGCCAGCAAGACAGCTGAGCGTATCGTATCGGTACCCGGGCGGTTCAGCATCTCCATGCCTTCAATCCAGCCCTCTCTTGTACCGTGCGGCGCGATGAGATCAGCAAAGTGCGCTGCTGGGCCACGCAGTCGTGTGTCTGTCGCGCCGTGAGGTGCACCCAGAAGCTGAGAGCCACACATGAACGAGCCGTCTTTTTGCCAGCCAAAGCTGACGAAGTCTTGACCTGTAGGTGCTTGCTTCTGCACCATTGATAAGTAATCCATTAAGTAGCCTCTCAGTTTTTCTTGTTGGGGAATGCTCTTCACAAAGACCTGACGATTCAGCAAGAAGCCGCTGAAGTCTTTGCCCACAGACGCCAGCACTGCAATGTCGTGCTCTGTCTCTTTCCAGCCTGTCATGGGGTACTTGACCATCAGCTTAAACGCAGCCTTGCCGCTCTCGTTGTCGTTGTACACCCCAGTGATGTGCATCTCGTACTGGCTAATGTGCTCTAGCTCGACAACCTCTTGCGCTACGTCGTTACCATTGGCGTCCTTTGTAACGACTTCGATCTTTACCTCACGGTAAATCTGGTTGTTCTGTACCACGTAACTTGGTGGCAACGTCAACACAACTTCTTCGCCAGCCTCGTTCTCAACAGCCACTTCAGTGACGACTGACAACTGCGCGGGGCTTGTGATCTTGCCACGGCTCGGGCATCCTTCGCAGCCCTTGGCGCACAGCTGCTCGAACTTGGCGCAGGTCGTTGGGCCTGTACCCTTCCAGCCGTTGATCTTGTCGAGGTTGGTGTTGAGGTCAAAGTCTTTGTGGAGCCCAGCCAGCTTAACGACTGCGTCTGGCACATCCGTACAGTGCTTGGCCAACCCCAGTGATGCACGCCACAACGGCTCTTCTACGGGTCGACCAGCGGCATCAAGCACACCACCAGAAGCGACAATAGCGCCCACTTGAGTACAACGGCTAGCCACGGCGTCAAGTACCACATCATTGGAGTTGAGGACGGCATCAAGGATTGAGGACTTGGACTTGCCTGCGCGTGGCGTGAGGGTGTTGGATGATAGTTTGGCACTCTTGCCGAACCACGGCTTGAGCGTTGTGAAGAGCGCAGCAGCATCGTAGTCTGGGCAGTCCGCAACACACCGGACGTCCTTCCATGGTTGCTGTTTCTTGTGGTGCGTGCCAACGGGGCGGAGCACCATGGATGGGTCATGTATTTTTGAGGTGTCGATTTCAACGCCGTTCTCCTCTAGCGCGATGCGCAGTGCAGTGGATGCCTTGACCCAGTGGTCTTTGCGCACACTGGCAGTAAGTGGCCAGTAGCAGTGAATGCCGTTACCGGATGAGATGACCATTGGCATCGGCATGCCGATTGTCTTGAGTGCTGCGACCATTGCGGCCCAGCCTTCCTTCTGTGTCTGATACGGTTTGTCTGCACCGATGTCGAGGTCAAGAGCCAGTGCCTTAAACCATGTCGCGTGCTCTTGCTTGCGCTGCCATTTCTGTTTGTTGTTGTCGTCTATGTAACTGTGTCCAGCAAATGATCCAACGCCAAAGTAGACGGTGGTGTTGGGCTCTGAGTCCCAGTCAATGATTGATGCAACCGCGTCGTCAATGTCGGCAAACGATCCCCTGTTCCAGAATATCCCACGTGGATTTTGGCCTGACCTATCAGGCTTGTGGGTGCAGATAACGAGTTCGTCTGTCTGGGCAAAAACGCGAGTAAGAAAGTGTTTGGTGTCCAAAATATGCCCCTAGATGAAAAACCCCGGCCTAAGCCGGGGAGCTCTTAACGAGATGTGATTCTATTACTCGTCAAACAGACTGTCGAGCTTCGCAGCCAATTCATCCGACGCTTTTACTGGGGCAACTGTGGGCTTAGCCTTGGGTTGCGCGGAAACAACAGGCGCTGGTGCTGCGGCCTCTTCCTCGTAGGCATCGTCCACGGCTGGAGCAGCGATCGTGGTCTGTGCTTTTGGTGCTTGCAGCGCAGGGGCAGCGGCGGTGGGAGCCATTTGACGAGTCGCCACTTTGACAGGGTCACTAGCCAACAAGTTATCCACACGACCAATTGCTTTCTCAGGAACATAACCCTTCTGTTTGAAGGTGATCTTGGGGAAACTGGCGGCGTCGTCGAAGCCCAACTCGGTCACAACTTCTTCTGGCCCGATGCCGTAGTTGCCGAGTTCCTTGAAGTACTCACGCAGAGCTTTCATGCCGCTTACAGGCACCGTGAGGCTGTAGACCTTTGTGGGGTCAGCAGCAGCTACAACAGCGAGGTGACGCTGGTCAGCACACATCTTGGACTTGGCACCCGATGGCAGAATCTTGGAACCCAGCACGTTGTTGGGGCAGTCAGCGCAACCTGTATGCACAGGAGCGTCGATGCTTGCATCGGCCTTGAGGCCATCGTTGGACCAGCAGTCAGGGCGGACGTTCTCTGCCGAGGCATCGAAGGCTTTGGCGTAGAACACTTTGGACACGCGTGGATTGGCACCCACGATAATGGTATCAAGCGTGACACCCACGGTGGTCTCAACGCCCTCTTCGTTCAGGCGATACCGACCAGCACGGATGCTGATGCGTGGAATGCTGATGCCATCACTGACGATGGCCGAGGCCACGCTGGACTTGGTGCCTGCTTGTTGGCGGGCTGCGATACGCGCTGCGATGTGCGCTGGGACGTTTGCGATCATGTTACTCATTTGTTTACTCCTGATTAAGATGCTTGAGTTTCGTTGGCGTACCATACGCCGTCTTCTTTGGTGTACACAGTGTCAACTTCGCTACCCGAATAGCTGAACAAGCGAACGGTGTCTGGGAACTTACTCTGCACGAAATGAATCGCTTTTTGCATGTCTACACAAGCGCCATCTGGTAGGTACAGGTGGCATGTATCCACATCAAAGTTATACGTTAGCCGCAGTAACAGGCACCCAATATCTGGTTTACTCATTTGTTTACTCCTTGGATTGCGCTTTGCGCATATTGAACACTTTTGCCGATGAGAAATTTACCCCGGGTGGGGGTGCACCGTGAGCCTCGATGTAACTCTTGACTCCCGTCTTTGACGCACGGGACTCGACCATGTCCCAAGCATCGTGCTCTTTGCAAAAGCTGAAGAACTCTTCACGAGAACCAACTGTCGCGGTGTGGTGAGTAGACCAGTAGGCCGTACCGTGTGGAGTCTTGACTGTCTCCAGTCCGTCCTCTTGCGCTTTAGCTGTCATCCAGTTTTCCAGCGCTATCAGTTTTTCAGTAAGTACAGCCTTGGCTGTTTTGTGTTCGCGTTCAAGACTCTCGATTTGATTGCGAACCTGCAGATACTTTTCTGCAGCAATGTCGTAGTTCATTCAGTTACCTCGTTTCCTATTCGTCACTGTTGATGCCTTGCACCAGTGTTAAAAATTCCGCAAGTGTGTTTTTCTTTGTGCGGAGCCTGCGGTACAGCTCTGCCTCAAAGCCGGTGGCCCAGATGTGCCACACAGTCGTTTTGCCAGTTGTTGTCAACCGACGAATCCTCGCATTGGCTTGCTCGTACTGCTCAAGTGAATAAATAGGTGCAAACCAAATGATGTCCTTAGATCGTGTCAGCGTCAAACCGTGCGCAGCAACCTTGGGGTGTGCCAACAAAATCTGTGGCCTGTCCGTGTGCTGGAAGTCGTTAAATATCTGGTCACGATCCTTTTTGCTAGTATCACCATTGACCATCGCAACATCGAAACCATCTGCGGTCAGCTTGTCTCGAAGCCAAACTTGCACACCCTTGAGTGGCACGAAGATGATCGTTTTGTCGCCGATCTCTGTGAGTAATTCCGTAAGGGTATTATACCGCTCCGAGGCGTCGATGGCAATCGTAGTGCCGTCTCCGTACACCACACCGCAGCTAATTTGCAACAGTTTGCTCAACATCACAGCGGTGTTCGCTGCAGTCACTTCACCCGCTGAGAAAATCGTCACGGCCTTGTCCTTCATGTCCTTGAAGGCTTTCTCTTGCTGCTTGGTCAGCTCAGTCTTGCGGCCAACAAAGTTAGTCTGTGGCAAGTCCTTGCACTCGTCCAGCGAGAACCGGATTGACGGCTGCAGAACCTTGCGGCATGTCTCCAACGCGTCATGGCGCGGCGTCCACTTGAACGTCGTCACCTTCTGCATCACCAAGTCTTTGAACGAGGTGAAGCTCTTCGGGCACTGCGGTGAATCAACAAGTCGTGCCAGCGTCCATGCGTCAGCGGGTGTTTGTGAGATGGGCGTACCCGTCAGCATCCACAGCCATGGCTGATTTTTGGTCATCCACTTGGAGAACATCTTGTACCGTTGCGAGCTCGGTGACTTCAGTGCTGTCGCCTCGTCATAGATCACCACGTCGAAGCCAGTCAGCTCAGCTTGCATGTTGGTGAATCCGTCATGGTTGATGATGACGTACTGCACCCCGGGTGTAGCCAACAGGTCGATGCGCTTTTGCTTTGTCCCCGTGCACACAACAAACGAGCGATGTGGCAGGTGGTGCTTGAGTTCACGGCCCCACACGACTTTCACCGTGGACAGCGGAGCAATGATGAGCACCTTGCGTGCAATGCCTTCGTCCAGCAAGAAGTCAGCGGCCCACAGCGAACTGATGGACTTGCCAGTACCCGGCGCGTTAAGGCACAGGGCACGCTTGTGCATAGTCAAGAACGCTGCAGTGTCTTTCTGGTGGTCCATGGCCGTGAAGCGTCCGGGCCAGTTGTAGTACTGCAAGATCGGAGCAGGCACGCTGAAGCCGAGGTTCTTCAACACCATCGACTCGTCAACACCGTAGGGCATGGCCAGCATGTCTTCGCCGTTGTGTTGCAACAGCTTGGCATGGGGGATGGCTCGCGCTACAGCTGCGTTCTCGTTGCTGTTGATGATGATCTTGCGCTTGTCAGGGATTACGAGCATAGAGCTGCCCACCCCTTAAATTCAATATGCCACGAGTCCACTGAGGTCTCGCGCACAATCCACACTTGGCCACCACACTGACCTATGTCCGCGATCTCGCGCTCTTGATTCGCTGTAGTAGTGCCCTTGCCGAACTTTGTTTCCACAGCAAAGAAGTGACCATTGACATGGCCCACAAAGTCAGGAATACCAGAGCGACCAAAGCCATTGGCAGGAGGCATAAACCACCAGCAATTTGGTGTGCTCTTGAGTATGGCTTTGACCACCTTCTTGACATCTTCTTCTTTCTTCATGGCTCGCCTTACTTTAGAGCGTTAGCAATTTTGTCTAACTTCCCCAATTTCTCAAGCTCAGCTAATTGCTGCATGGCCGTAGCTGCGCGTTCAAGTAGCTGCACGTACTTTTCGAGATTGGCGAAGTTAGCAGTCTTTTCTACTTTCGATAGACCAGACGCTAAGTCATCAGCAGCTTTGCGTACATCTCCAGACGTACGCTTGGCAGTAGTAGCCAACGCTTTGGCTGTCTCTTCGTACTTCGTCAGTGAGTTATCGAGTATTGTTTCAGCATCGTTGATAACTTTGCTCGCGTTAATCATGTCTTGGCTCATGTGTTTCATCCTTCTAGTAACGTGTTGAGAATCTGATGCAGCTATATCGTTTGCCACAATGGTTAGTACGGCACGGGAGTCAAATAGCGGAACTCCGCGCTCATACTTGACTGGCTCCAGTATTGGTTTTGCGAAGTCAGTTCTAGCTGTGTTGTTTATGTCGTTCTTCATCGTTTACCTTTCAGTCTCGCGTCAGGGCAGAACCCCTTCGCTGGGCACCATGGGCACAGGCCCGATGGCTTTGTCTTGAACACGCCGAGGTCAATGACTTCTTGCACCATGTCAAAGCGTGGCTCCAGTGCCCGCCACAGCGAGTCAAGGAACCTGCGCTCATACGTAGCATTTGTCACCTCGTCGAACTTGAGCCAGATGAACGAGGTCTTCACCTTCGTCACCTGTGGGTAGTGCCACATCACCATGGCTGCAAACAGCTGCAGCTGTGTGGGGTTCTCCTTGACCTTGCCAGTCTTGTAGTCGAGGCAGTAAGCCGTATCTCCGTCAACAACCAGCACGTCAGCGATGGAGCGAATCCACACGTCTTTGGCGAACCAGTCCACGGGCTGCAGCTGGCGATTGACCGACATCTGGTGCTCGAACAACTTCTCACCGGGACGTGATGTGATCTTCTCAACGAGTGCACCCCAACGCTCCAGTGACTGCTTGCCTTCCAGTGTCAGCGTGCTCTCGTCGAGTGACCCGTTACCCTTGGCTTCCAGCACCTTGTGCACCCTGTCGCCGTACTCTGATGCCTCGTTCATCGTGCTCTGTACACGCTTGGACACATACAGGTAGTCAAACTGCGCAGGGCACTGCTCGAACGCAGACAGTCGGCTGAACGACAAGGGCATCGGGTGGGTCATGTTTCTTCCAAGGTGACGGTGGCAAGTTGCACAGTGAGTTGCTCGATGAGGTCTTGGAGAATCCGGCGTCGGCACGGCGATGGCTGCGCAAACTCTTCTGGCATGGTAATCTTCATTGAGATCGGCCCATCGACACACTTAATGCCAAACCACACCTGCGACTCGTACATGTACGCGTCTTGGTGCCATTCAGCGCGTGCCCAATTCGGCAAGCGGTCAGCGGTTGAGTAAGCTATCGCCATTACTTTGCGTCTCCATACGACGGGCCAACACCAGTCTCACACGATACGGGAATACTGCGGCACCACTTGGGTGTCATCGCAAGGCACTCTTCCATATACGCACGAGCTTCATCAAGTTCATCATCCCGCACCACGCAGACCGCCTCGTCATGGACAGAGAGCTTCACTGGATAGCGCTGGTTGATACGTGCAGTTTGCCACATAACGATCTGCATTGCAGCATGTTGCGATAAATTTTCTACAACTTTCGCACCGTGCAAGTGAATACGCTGGCGACCCATGGTGTACGTCCAGTCCTTGCCGTCCCACTTCAGGTCGTTGTACATCACCCCGGGCTCACCCGGGCGACCAAAGCCGTCCCACTGCGTCACGAACCAGCCGTTGACGTCCACGTTAAGCAAGCTGCAGCCATTGGCTACGTCAGGCAGAACCACGTCGTTGCAACGCTTCCACAACTCCACCACTTTGTGGTGCACAGACCTGTACAGGTCTACGATGGCGTACGCACGGTCGAGCGTGATGAGCTCCACACCGGGGTCAGTGCGCTTGGCCAGTCGCACCATCTCTTGGAATCGCGCAGCACCAGCGCCGTACTGCAGACCCAGCATGGCGGTCTTACCCAAGAACCGCTCGGCCTTGTCGGCCTTGGTGATGGTGCGTCCAAACAGCTTCGACGCGAAGTCGCAGTACAAGTCCACGCCGTTCTTGAGCTTCTCTGTGACATCATCTTGGCCAGCTAATGCCATGACTGTGCGCAGCTCGATGTTCGACGAGTCACCCACCAGCACCGTGTGCCCGGGAGGGGCACGCAAGGCGTCACGCAGGCCCGCAGAGGGGCCACGCGCAGGGATGTTCTGCCAGTTGATGCTGTTGCCGCCTGAGTAGCGTCCAGTGGTCTTAGCGCCCCAGAAGTTGAGGTACACAGGCAGTGGCCCACGCCGTGCAGTCTCCAGAAACTTCAGCGCACGTGTCTCAGCGATAGTCGTTTTGACTCCAAGGCGAGCCGCAACCAGCGCCTGTACGTCCGCATCGTCGGACTCCAGCAGGTCGGTAAAGTCTTTGTCGGATTTGGCGAAGGCATAGGTTTCTTTTTCTGGGTTGGCTTTGCTCTGCTTCTTCGGCGGGGTCACACCCAGTGCTAGCAGAGCTTCTGCGAATTTGTCGTTCGACATGATGATGTCGCGGTTGGTCTCGGCCTTGGCCAGCAGGTCTGCCTTGCGTGTGATCTCGTCGTCGTACAGCTGCTGCATCTTGGCTTGGTCGCCGATCAGCATGGGCTCTGTGAACATGCGCACAGTCATGTCAATCAACTTCATCGCCAGCGGCGGTGTGAACGGGTCGAACTTCTTGCCCAGCTCTTTGCACAGCCACGCGTCGTGTTTGCAATACTCAGCGTACTCCGCTAATTCCATGGGATTAAAGTCCACACGGCGTTTGCCCATGGCCTTGACGACTTCGGTGCCCTTGTCCGGCAGGTTGTACTGCTTGACGAGGTTGGCCAGAGAGTGTGAGGTCAGGAACGGCAGCAACATGCGGCCTTGGCCGAGGGTATCCATCCACAGCTTGGGCTTGATGCCGCAGCGTTGCGTCAGGATATACCCATCGAACAAAGTGTTGTGGCAGCGCACAGCGCTGTTGGCCCAATCGTAGTTGCCGTGCAGCCAGCCAATGGTCTCCAGCTCAGTGCTAGAGAACCACACAGCATCCTCGTCGTTCTTTATGACAGACACCCCGATGATCTCAAAGCGGTCGTCGTTGATGTACGCATCCGTCTGCATCTTGGACAGGGAAAAGTCCTTGTCGTAGTAGGTCTCTAGGTCAACGGTAAGGATGTCCATCACTTGCCCTCGTCAAGTACGAGTTTGCTCACGACCTGCGCGGTGAAGTGCTGCTGCAACTCTTCGAGGTCTTTGGCGATCATGCGCTCGCTGCCTACGGCTATCACGTACCCGTTGGATACACGGTCAACTTCCAAACGTATGCGTGGGCTCAGCCTGAAGCTGTCACCCGTTGTCAGCGTGCCGCTAGATTGCAGTGCTTGGTTGTACGCGTGCTGTTGCGCGGAGATGATTTGCCCGGTGTTGCCAATGCCTATGGCACCGGTAATCATCCCTTGCGCTGCGTTCATCGCTGGGTGTATTTGGCCGTTAGACATCCTTGGTCTCCAGCTCGATAAGCAACTCAATGTAGTGCTTAGCTTTTTCCAAATCCTTGATGCCATTCTTTGCTTTCCAGCGTGATACGTACTTGATGACGTTGCCCTCGAAGTAGCCAATGTTGTTGGCATGGATGTACTCCACAGGTTGAATGGCCAAGTTTTTGTAGTGGTTGCCAGCAACTTGTATGTCGAGTGCGCTCGTGCCGTTCGCACCTTTGCTCAACATGCTCTGCATAACTTCCTCTTCTTCGTTTGTCCAAGTTGTTAGGTCGGGGAATAGTTCGAGTTGTTTCATGATCTCTCCAATGCTGCAATGCCTAACTGGCGGACAATCACGTCTTGCACAGTCTCGTCGTCTTTGACAATAAAAATCGGTGCTCGGCGCGGCCCACCTTGGCGGACTACGTACTCGTCTTCTGGACGGTGCGTGTCCATACGCACCAGCGTGCCGTTGCCCACGCTAAGTATCGTGAACTTTAGCTGCTCGCATCCATAGAAGATGTCGTCTGTGCGACCAGAGCTTGTCATCGGATGCAGTGATTCCACTGATTCCCCTCTGTACTTCAGCTCAACTTTTTTCCGCTCTTGCTGGCGTAACGCCCAGTCAATGATTTGTTTCTTGATCCAGTTCATCCTATCTCCTCTATGCGTACTCTGACGCGGATTGGTTTAGCTTTGACGTTGCGGAAATGCTTGACGGTCATGGATGCTTCAAAAGCTGGTGTCCTGACCCTCCACAGCACTGGAATACCATCGTTGTCCAGCATTAGGCTTCTGCCGCCCAGCTTGACGGCCCATGCTTTGATGTCTCGTTTCATTCTTCTCTCCTAAATGTAGGCAGCGGGCACCAGTGTGTCCAACCATCAGAGTCACGCCATGAGCCAAGCACTGCAACGCCCAGCTTCTTGTCGATCATCAGCATCTTTGCACTTCTTGGCGGTGGAAACTCTTTGGCATCACGCCAGTGGTTGTTGACATCGACCACAGCAAAGTGGTCGTGTGTAAGTTTGCAGTCGGTCATTGCCATAGCGACACACCTCCTGCAAATGTTGTCTTGATGTTTGTTTGCTTACGCACAGCCACCTTCTTTGCATAGCTCCTACGGCTTCTGGCTTCTTGTGTCTGTGAACGCTTGGGCTCAGCGTCCACGCCGTCACCCATTGAGTAAATCTTGACACGGTTGCGCCCGTCTGTTTCGTTGGTGTAACCGATGACGTAGATCATCTTCTGCGCCTTCAGCTCTTGCAGTACCTTGCCCGCAAACTTAGGGGTAGATTCCGAGCGGTGCGCCAACTCAATCCTGCTGTGCGGGCCTTGCATCAACAAGCCAAATATCTGCACTGTTTGTTTTATGGTCATAAACAACTCCTCAATGTCATCAGTGTCAGCATAAATGCAATAAAAGCCACAACGATCCAGAGAAGCTGGTCGTCAGCGGGCTCAGGTTTGTCTTCGTCTTCGGTCATTTGATGATCCTCCGAAAAGCGCCACACCGGGCGCAGTGATACATACCTTGGCCCTCAACGGGCTCCCACCTGTGCTTGCATTCGGTCATTCGGTTCATGTCTTCTCCACAATAGGTGTCATCTTCTTTAAGCGGAACTCTTCTTGGACAAGCGCAATGGCTTCGTCCATATCTCTCAGAGTCACCACCTCCATCTGTGCGTCATGCAGTTCCATGAACTCATTGAGCGCAGTCATCTCAACGGCCTTCAGAATAAATCTGCCAGACTCAGCGCCACGCCTACCAACAGCACGTAGAGCCAGCAGTCCTTCCTTGACCACATCGCTGTAGTCCTTACCAAAGCCCATGCGTGCAAAGGCTTCTGTGATATTGCCCATGGCAACCAGTGTGTTGATGTCAGCGTGTGTTGCCACTCCCTTGGTCAATGAGTCCAACGCAGCATGGTTCTTGATCTTGAGGTCAACCATGAACGATGTGTGAGACCGCACGGGAGACAAGCTCTCCATCACAAATCCCACGGGATTAAGCAGCACATGCTTGGGTCTGTACTTACTGCGTTTGCGCATGTCACTTCCTGTTCAAGTAATTGACCCAGCACTTGGCGCAGTACCACTTGTCGCGGACTCGCACACCGCCAATGGCTTCGACGCGGTAGTTACATTTACCGCAAAGCTCTAACGGTCGCTCGTGGCGCAACTGCGGGGGTGGTTTCTGCTGGTTTGTCATTGAGTGGTTTCCATCCGTATTTTTTCCAAGTTGCCTCGACGTCACTGGATGACGTCCATTTGTATCGTGGATGTCCAACAGGAATCCACGGCAGTGTTACGCTCTGAACCTGCAAGCCTTTGTGTTCGATGGTCATGATAGTTTGCCTCACGTTATTTTCTTGAACATGATGGTGCCGACAACATCGCCACGATGGACGATGTCATACCAGTCACCCTCTTTGGTGGCACCAGCACGCTGCATGTCACTCAACATGACCGTCATCGAACGGCCCAGTGTCGAGATGTACACAACGCGGTTAGGCTCATCGACAGACAGCCACTCAGTGTCCTTGTCGATGTTCACGCCCAACTCCTCAAAGCCACGCACGAGTTTTGTCTCGATGCGTGTCAGTCGGTTAATCAGTTCTTTCTCGATGTAGTTGCTCATGTCAGTCCTTGTGTTAATCCCGTGGGATTAGAGTGCCACCTTAACCCGTGTACCGAACGGCTCTTGTGGATGGCTGTAGCCGATGTCGGCCCAGATCATAGGGAATGGCGGCTCCTCGCATTCCTGCAAGTTGCCCTCCATGTCAGTGAAGAAGATCATGCCGCAATAGCGCTCGTCGGTGTTGGCGAAGTGCTCGAACACAGGCTGGAAGCGTGTGCCACCGCCACCCTTGGGCTGCAGCACCAGTGGGTCATCGCGCTCGAAACGCTCGACGTGAGTCACCACGTAGTCGCAGTACACGACCTCAACGAACGATGGCTGCAAGTCGTCAACGATGGCTTGAATCTCGGCAGCGATCTGGTTGCATTCCTTGGGGCCCATGGAGCCGGAGGTGTCGAAGCCGATGGCCAAGCCACCCAGTGCGTCAGAGCGCAGTGATGGCAGGTACAGGCCGGAGCCGATGAACCTGCGTGATGGGCGTGTGTAGGTGTAGTCGGCAGCACATGACTCGGTCATCATCGAGCGGCACACATCTTGCCAGCGAACCATGGGCTCACCGACACGCTCAAGCACACGGTCGATCATGCTGGAGCCTTGGCCGCAGTCCTTGGCCATCTTGGCAGACGCAACGATGGTCGCTTCCATGTCCACACGGGTCGCGTCATCCTGAGCATCCTCAAGGTCGCCAGTGCCATCGAAGCCACCGCCCATGCCGTCATCCTCATCACCCTCGTCGCTGTCACCAGCACCGCCGCCCTTGGACTTCTGCTGCTCTTGCTGCTGCTCTTTGATCTTGTTGTACACGTACTCGGAGCTGTGCTCTTCACGAACCCAGCCGAGGTGCACGCCACCTTTGGGAAGTTGCCAGCCACGGGACTTGATGTATGCGTTGATGAGTGCATCGTTGGCGTAGTTCCAGATGCGTGGGTCGCGGCCCTCACGACGCCACATGTGCATCATCACGATGTGGCAGGACTCGTGCAGCACGAGGCCGAACAGCTCCTCGTCAGTGAGGGGCTCACAGAACTTGGGGTTGTACCGCACCCATGTGCCGTTGGTGCCAGCAGTGGGCACCTTGTCAGAGACCTCGCGCTTGACGCGGGTCATGACTGCAGCGATGAACGCTTCACGCAGTCCGAGCTTGCTGTATGCAAGGTCAAGTCGATCCATAAGTGTTGCCATGATTTTCTCCAGTAAACAAGTGTTGTGCTAATCCCATGGGATTAGGCTCCGTATTCTAGCGTGAACAGAGACTCGACGTACAGCTTGGCCATAGCGTAGTCACTGAACTCTCTAATCTCGTCGAAGTTGTTACGTGTCACGACCCAACCATTGGCACCATCGGTGAACAACCCGAGGGCATCGTAGAGTGGGCGCACCACAGCGAACGTCTCACGCACAGTGTAGGCATTGCCGCGTTTGTACTTGGCGTTTGCCTCTGTGTATGCAGTGTGGACAGAGCCATCGTTACTCCACGTAAGCGTTGGCCTGCCTTGTATCGGATGCTTGATCGTCGCCATCACTTCATGCTGAAAGCAGACTGGTTAGCCACGGCCCACTTGCTGAATGCAGGCGACTTGGTGATCGACTTGTCACGCTTGTGTGCCAGCTTGATCGTCAGGGTCTGCACCTCACCGGGCATCTTCTCCAAGAACTTCCATGCCTTGTCGAAGTTGGTCGCGTCAAGGCGTGTGGCCAAGCCCATGGCAACGCAGTACCGCACGTTGAGCTCTTTGGGCACAGGCACGTCCTTGCCTTGCAAGATGTCCTCGATGCGGGGCATCGACTCCCAGACACGCAGGTGTGTCTCGAAGATCATGGCAGCTTCCTCGCCAACGTCACCCTTGAGCAGCTCGACGCGATCCTGCACAGGCAACTCAAGGTCAACCACGTGCGAAGCAGCGAACCACGAACGTGGCGATGGGAATGGCTTGATGTCGCCAGTGGGCTCGAACTTGTGCAACAAGTCAGGGCGGTCTTGCAACAGAGACAGCACCTCGGGGCGTATGCCGCGTGTGATGGCGTGGCTGACGAAGTCGTCGATGGTGGTGGACACGTCGATGTCGCACATGCGGTTCTGCAGTGGAGCCGCGAGGTTGAATGTGACACCGCGATCTGTCTTGCGGTTACCCGCAGCGATGACCATCCACTCAGCAGGGATGCCGAAGTCTTCAGGTGTCAGGCACAGCTGGTACGCAGCAGCTTGCACAGCAGGTGGTGCAGATGTGATCTCGTCGAGGAACAAGATGCCAGCGCCGTCAGCAGGCAGGAAGTCAGGGCGTGCCCAGTGTGTGCGGCCTTCCTTGACGTGCGGGATACCGCGCAGGTCTGTGGGATCCATCTGTGCCAGACGCAGGTCAACGACACCGTGCCAGTTGGACACATGCTCGCCCAGCAGCTTGCTGGTCTGGAATACGATCTCGGACTTGCCGATGCCTGATGGCCCGCGCAGAAATGTGGTGCGCTTGCGGGTGTTCTCGTTGAGGTAACGCTTAACGAGGATGGGGGTGACGTGAGAAATACGCATGATAAAACTCCAGTGTGTAAGTAAACGAATGAACAAGTTACAGCAGAACCGCTGCTGTGCCGGTTGGTAATCCCATGGGATTAGTCTGTACCGCCGACCTGCATGACTTCCATGTCGGTGGGCTGTGCAGCTTGCTCTGCACGGGCAGCTTCTTCCTGTTCCTTGGCCTGAGCCAAGATGTTGTCAACGATCGGTCGCACGAAGTTGTGCGGGCCGCTACCCAATGCACCCAGCAGTGTGTTGAGTGAGTTGGCGTCCATGCTCATGTCGAGCTTGATCTTGTATTCCATGATAATGATCCTTGGGTTAATGAGTTCTGCCGAAGCAGACGGGTAGTTTACTCGGGCTCCGAGTTTAGTGCAAGCGTAGCGTAGTCCGCAACAGAGAACACCTTGAGCGATGGTCGGTCGTTGGTGACAACGTGCTTGTGCCCCTTCTTGTCGTAGTCGTACTCGATGAAGTCGGCTTGGCACAATATCTTGAACAGCGCATACGCATCGTCTGCATTGAGCACCATGGTCTGGCACTTGTACGGTATCTCTACCACGGCCATTGGTTTCTTGGGGTCTACCATGGCTTACTCCATACGCAGCACGAGCACTGCGTTGTTGGCTCGGTCAAGCGTTGTTGTTACCACGCCAGCGCCGAACTCAGATGTGGCATAGCCAGCGATGCTAGACCGCAAGGACTCCAGCGGCATGTCCGCAGTGGCCGACAAACTAATGACGTCACCGGGTTTCATAGCCAGCATGGGTGTCTTGTAGTCCACGTGCTTGAGCACCTCGGTGCGTGATGTGCGGGCCTTCTCTGGTGCTACGACCAGATCGCCGTGCTCGGTGCCATCGGACTCGATGATCTTGAACTTGCAGCCGAAATTGGCAAGGTGGCGCACGTACTTGGTGATGGTGTCTTTCTTGATGTCGGTCATGTTAGTCTTCCAGCATTGAGTTGATTGAATCCAGCAGAGCAGCGGTCTGCACGTTGACTTCTTTGCGCTTGTCGGGGTTGTCGCGCAGTTGTTGTGGGTGTGGCGTCATGTCGTTGACTGCACGGGCCAGCACGTTGATGTCGTCAGGCAGAATGTCGGCGAACGCACGCAGCAGCTCGATCTCTTCTGCAATGTTCTCGCACACAGAGTCGCGGAAGATGGGCGGCTTGATCTCAGTGGCACCAGTCTTCTTGTTGACTGTCTCGCGCTCGGTCTTGCCCGTCACATCGTGCAGCTTCTGCACCACATCCTTGAGACGCTGCAGCGGAGCACGCAGCATGTTGTCCATGGATTCCTTGGTGGCCTGCTCGACCTCAGTGCGCAGTGCATCGAGCTCGTCCTCTTGCATCTTGACACGGAAGTCGTGCGAGTCAGTCACAGGGCGGTACGCCACACGGAAGCGGAAGTCGTGCTTGAGGTCAGTCAGGTCTGGGTAAGCCGATGGGTCGAACAGCTCGCCTTGACTCTGCTGGGCCTGCAGCATCACGTTGCTCCAGTTGTTGAGGAACGCAGTGACGCACTGCTCGAACTCCAGCTCGAACTTGCCGATGCGTGCGGTGAAGTCCATGAACTTGGCAGTGGGCAGCAGATTCTCGCCACGTGTCCATGGGTATGTGGTGCTGTCGATGTAAGCACGGGCTGCTGACTCGACCTGCATGATGGGCTGCACCAGTGACTTGGGGTACAGGTCTTTGCGGAACTGCCCCGCGCCGTGTGCGTTGTTGGCCGACTCGGCATCACGTGTGGCCTTGTCGTCTTTCTTGGTCATCTGTGGCTTGGACACACTGAGTGACACGATGAGTGCATGGTCTTTGATGGACATTGAAGTTCTCCTTGAGTTGCGTTAATCCCGTGGGATTAAGTTGATGCGGATTTGATTTTTATTGCGAGTATCCTGATGTACTCGCGTGCTTGCTCGACAGGCACCTCTGCGTGGTAGAAGATGAGGGCTGCTTCCACAAGTTGTTTGCTTTGTGATGTGTTCTTGAACACTTCGAACAGGTAGTCTCTTTTGGCGCTCATGGGGCTCTCCTTAGATGTTGTTACGAATAACGCTGCGCACAGCGTCTTGGAAGTCTGAGTCGTCAGCGTCAATGACTGCGGGGTCAAGCTCCTCGACTTTCTCTTGCAAGCTCTCGACCTCACGCTGCAGGTCTTGAAACTCGCTGTTGTCGCTGAGGTTGGTGTTGTCGATGGTGTCAGTTACCATGTCGCGGATGCTCTCCCGGACAGTGGCGTCGTACTCCAACGCGTGCACGATGGCTGCGTTGAGCAGCTCTGACTCCAGTGTGAACTGCGCAGAACCCTCTGCTTTCAGTTTGCGAATGACCTCGTCAGCGACAGTGTCGACGAGCTGCTGCATGGCAGCGTTGATGATGGCATTGGTATCCATGATGATCTCCAGTAAGTGAGTGAATAAACAAGTGAACAAGTAATCCCATGGGATTAGCCATGGTGGTGACAGGGCACAAGTGCGTCTGTCTGGTATCTATTATACTACAAAGATGTAGCTGTGTCAAGCGATTCCATCCATGCAACGATCTTTTTCAGCTCGTCTATGGTGCCGTCGTTCTTAATCCGATTGGCTCGAAACGAAATGATGTTCACGTTGTCCTTGCTGTATGGTTTGCTTGAGTCGAATCTATCCACAGAAGCACTGTTGTCACACCGCAGCGCTTTGTTCCCGTAGATAAGCGGAATGCCGAGAACTGGGCAAACGTCCGGCAGATTACCTTCGAGCGCGACAAGAATCTCGCGCTTTACCACTGGGTCTAGCGCATGGCTACGCCCAACTGTGCGGTTAAGCCACTTCATGCGTGGCTCTTGGTCTCGCCAGTATCCTTTTCGTTTGCGCTCCGGGGTGCGCAAACCATACTCGGTCATGAGTTGGTAGATACGCTGTCGTGAGATACCGCCGAGCAACTCGCCAATTTCTCGCGTGTTGAGGCCAGCGGCCAAGCCAGTCTCGATGGCTGCTTTTCTGTCCATAAAAACTCCTTTGCTAGTTCTCTTATTATAACGCTGTGCTGTGCGTGTGACAATAGTCAAGTGAAGGCAAGTTCCATCTGCCCTTTGTGCAGGCGCTTCTTGATCGTCCACTCGACGCTGTGGATGAGGTCTTCGATGGCGCTTTCCCTGTCGCACTTGTACTCGTCGTCGTGCACTATGGTGCTCTCGTACCCGCCACAGAACTCGCGGTAGTCGTCCATGGGTTTGCCGTCCTCGTCCAGCGGAGCAACGCTCACAGTGACCCAGCACCAGTCGTTGTCGTACCAGCCCTTGAGGAACTCGAAGTCTTTGTCCACCATTTCCATGGCCTTGACAGGGTCGTCGAAGCCCCACTCAGTCCGCGCCAAGTGCAGAGATGATAGTACGTCGTAATAAAGCCCAGAGCTACGGCACAGGCGTCGCATCAGGCGCAGGCGTGTCTCCTCTTCGAGCTCAGGCTCCTCGTCGGCAATGTGCTGCTCCAGCTGTTCCTCGTTGGTGGGGTTCCAGTCGAGGCGCTCGACGACGCCATAACCGTCGCCCTCAGTCTGGGGTGCGCCCATGTCATAGTCGTAGTACCAGCACACGTGGTACGTCTTGCCGTTCTTGTGGGTGTATGTCTCTGTGTGATAAACGTCTCTGCTCATATAACCTCCAGCATCAACAGTGCAACAAAAAATATGGCCAGCACGACAAAAATAATCAGCTCGGCCTTGTCGCTGATGATCTCGCGGTGTGTGGGGATGGGCTCAGGTGGGCCTTTGTACTTTTTCATGGTCAAAACTCCTGTGGTGGAAACTCGAAGTAGTCGAACATGGCGTCGATGACGTGTGCCAGCAACTCAAGCTGCTCCCACCACGTACCATCGTCCCAACCGTCGTACCTCGCCCAGCGTGTCATGTCGTATTTGCACAACACTTCATCGACGGGGCCGAAGGACTGCCCCAACTCGTTGAACAACTCCACTGCCATCTCTGGCGTGAGGCCCGTATCTGCGCTGTCCGACACAAAGTGCATCACAGCAGCGGCCTTGGCCGCGTCGCTTACTTTTTTCATGGTCTTCTCCTCACTCGAATGTTGCGTCGTCGAACTGATGCACGAACGATGTGGTCAGCTCCCAGTTGCTGATGAACCTGAGCGCACAACTACCGTCGTATGCGTCTTGCAACTCACTGACGGGCAGGATGCTGTACCCAATGGCGCGGGCCTCGGTCTCGTCTTTGCGTGACTCCAGCAGGTATATCTTGTGGCACCCGTCGAAGGCGAACTTCTTGGCGGTGACAGCTTTGTCGTTGATTTTCATGTCGTTCTCCTTAATCCCACGGGATTAGCCGTGGGGTGTGTCATGTGTTTAGATGTTCTTGGGGTTGTTGAGGGTGAGGTGAGCACGCACAGCGGCCCGCACCTCGTCGATGTCGGGCGTGTCCAGCAGCATCTCAAGAAAGTGGGTCATACCCTGCAAGTCGTACAGGGTGTCCGCGTCGATGTGATCCAGCGGGATGCCTTTTGTCATGTTGCGATGAGCCACGTCGAGCTTGTTGATGCAGTGGGCGATGGTGCCCCTGCGTGTGGCTTCGCGCAAGCGTGGCTGGTCTACGTCTGGCAGTGTGTTGTTGACGATGTTGAGCGCGTCTTTGGCGAAGCTGAAGTTAGAGCGTGCGCAGAGGTCGTTGTTGGCTCGGGTGATGAAGATATTGTCAGCGGTGTGCTCTTTGATGAACCCTGCACGGAAATACCCCACATGGCGGTTGGTCGACGATGAGTAGTATTGTGGGGATACCCACAACTCGTGCTGTCTGGTGCTGTGATTGAGCACGTACCTGCACACGGCTGTGCGGTAGCTGATGCCCGTGGCCAACAGAGTGAAGTTTTGGGAGATGGCGAAGTCGAGGCCAAAGTGCAGCTGTGTGCTCATGCGTGAGCCCTCGCGGTGCTTGCACTGGATCAATGCGTGGCCGACTGATGCGTGTGAATGTGACATGGGGAAACTCCAAGAAGTGAATAAATGAGTGAGCCTAATCCCGTGGGATTAGGCGTTGTGAGTTGTGCTGTTGTATTAAAACAACAGGCCCATCAAGGCCAGCTCCTCGATGCCGTAGACTTTGTCTTCACCGCAATGGTCGCATTGGTATTTGCGTGCATCGGGCTCGACTTCAGGCTGATCCCATCCGCAAGCCAAGCAAAAGCCGTGGCCGTCGTGGGAGAGCGCCATACCGTAAGCAACGGATGGTCGGTACTGGGTTGTGCCTGCACGCGTCTTGTATGTGGTGACGTGAGCAGGGTTGTGTTTGACTGGTGCATTTGCCATGGTGAACTCCATTAAGTGAACAAGTGAATGGCTAATCCCGTGGGATTAACGTGATGCTGAGCAGGGCTGCGCTGGACGCTTTCCCACTCAACAGACTATATTGTAGCACAATACTCGCAGCTTGTCAAGTCATGCAAAGGATAAAACGGGGGGAGCCGAGCTATCTAAACTTGAGTGAATCACTCGGGTATTAGGCTTTTGAGTTATCTAAACTTGAGTGCAGCGTAGGGTTATTAACATCCTACAGGATTTTGGCGTTTTTTGTTTGGACTTTAGATAGAATCGTAGTTGGATTATGACCCTACAGATTGTAGGACTCTACACGCAAGTTGTTGATTTTAAAGGGGAATCTACGATCGTAGATAGAATAGTTAGTTTTTAAACATAAGAGAGATTTCTTGGGGTAGGGGGGTATGGCGGTCGGAGAGCTGCTAAAGAGACAGGGGTGACTTTAGGTTTTGCTCTAATAATTTACTAACTACTACATAATCTATCTATAGGCCACTTTTGCCGGTGCTAGTGCCCGTAAGTCGTTGATTTTAAAGGCTTTTTAATCCCATGGGATTACTCGCAACTTACCGAAAAAGCCGGTTTATAGCAGCCCGCATGGATAGGGGCTTTCCCGTGCTAAATGCCTTGCAAGCCAGTGTTTATGCGGCTTAGCGTTTGAAAGCCCCTGTTTATGCGGGTTCCAAGGGGTCTGTAAGCGTCGTGTAAGGATTGTAGTTAGCGCGGCCCATCCGTCGGTCATCCGTCATCCGTCGTTGCTCATCCGTCGTCGCCCATCCGTCGTTCGTCGCTAATCCCATGGGATCACGCGTTGCGCAAAAACCACGCTCGCGTGATAGTAGTCACGTGATAGTAGATGGTGCTGGCGGACGTGATAGTAGTGATAGTTCCGGGCGAAAAAAAGCCCCCTTGCGGGGGCTTGGATGGGGCCTGAGCCCCATGGGTTAGGCGCTGGCGGCGCCCTTCACAATTTTGCCTTTTGTGGCTTTGCTGATGACGTACCCGCATTCAATCGCACGGGCTACAATTTTCTGGTGATAAATCACGTCCGTGAAATAAGCCTCAAAATTCTCAAGCCATGCGGTAAACCCGTCAATTTCCCCGGCGGTCACAGTCATGTCAGGCGCGGGTGCGGCGGCGGGCATTTTCGCGGCGGCGGGTTTGCGGCCTCCCCCTGATTTGCGGCCAAGCCCGTTCGCCTCCCGGGCCTGCTTGACCGCATCCTTGAGCGCATGCTTTGGCATTGTGAGGGCAGCTTTGGCCGTAATATGTTGTTCAACTTTTTTGCCCGCCTTGTCGGTCACGGTCACGGTCACCGGGGTTTGGCCGCATGCGTGCAAAGTCAGTGCATCCTTGAACAGTGCTTTTACATTATGTCCGGCGGTTGCAAAATCGGCGGCATACAATGCCACTACAGTTTCGAGGCGTTCGCCGATTGGCAAGGCGGGGTTAAGTTGAGCGGCGGCTATAGCGGCGGCCTCTTTGCATGCTGCGAACATACTGGCGGCGGCTTTGCCCGCCTTGAGAATCAATGCCCCGGCGGCGGGGTCACG
>Ga0181348_1000081_pt1 | contig 33174 bp, 18 predicted proteins | sample Su13VDMM110DN_FD_130092 | JGI IMG/M metagenome (GOLD analysis project Ga0181348, IMG submission 130092) | Freshwater viral communities from Lake Michigan, USA - Su13.VD.MM110.D.N | ecosystem: Environmental > Aquatic > Freshwater > Lake | place: USA: Michigan | collected 2013-07-16
TTCATCATCAATCTCTAACCCAAAATTATGATTTTTAATGTTGGCATAATTTATAATAAATCCACCAGATAGTTTTGCTAGGTCATAGTATATATCACCGTACACAGGTAAGGTAGCAAATTCTTGTCGCCAATCAATAATCGTAAATTCAGTTGCATCATTGATAATGATATTATCAAACTGCAAATCCCCATGCAAAAAAACTGACATTGAGTTTTTGCTAAGGTTATGCCAATCTATTTTATTTAGGTAATATGTATAGTCGTTGATCAGGATCCCATCAACATATTTAATATTAGGTAACTGCGGGTACTTTTCTATGAATTTATCTATACGTGATAACGTCTTTATCTTATAAAACTCCAAAGTAGCAACTTCTATGCTTGCATCATCTGCTATCCACAGGTTAGTATCTAACCATTGTAATAGCTTATCAAACATCTTTGGGTCGTTATATTCATAAAGTGTAGTACCCAAAGAATAATCATATGCTAAGAAGTTATTAATATATTCACATTTTTTAGGAAATACATTTGGGTTGGCCAAGGTTCTTTCGTATTTCTTTTTAGCAACAGTAGGATCACTCCACCACTTTACTACTCGATTATTACATACATATGTTATTTCATCTTTCTTACTAAAATCAAATTTTTGACTTTTGCTTAATTCAGTTTGATATATAGTAGGATTTCCAAAATCTAACCAACTATCAAGCATAGTGATTTTGTCTCCTGCACTAATAAGATAGATGAATTCTGTGCTATCTAATACTGTTAACCGATCAAAAAATCCCTTCCAATCGTGTATATACATCAATCCAGTAAACGCATACCAGTCTTTAGGTGCGGTTTGTTTGAATGTTATGTTGGTTATGGTATCTTTAGTAACATCAAACATTGTATATAAAGATGAATATTGTGATGGTACATTTTTTACATAATATCTATCATCATCTGATGCAGTAACCGATTCGTTAAAATAAGTATCGCACGGTATATACCAAAACGGAGTATTGATACTATTTTTACATTGAGTTAATGTGTATGCTGTTCCTGAATTTATACTGGTATAATCATCTACTTCCACAAACTCAATATTTCTATCAGCATATGCAATGTTGCAAAAATCACGAATTTGAGCAGAGTTATATCCTGTAGGAATAATAAATCTAGTATCTATTGGAAACTGATCTATTATATGAGATAAGATTGGTTTGTTCTTGTATGGTAATAATGCTTTATTCAAATCTTTAGTAAAATTTCCCATTCTACTGCCTGTACCCGCGGTAGGTATAATGACAGTATTATTCATGCTCATAGCTTATTCTGCCGTGTGTTCTTCCAAAATCATCTTGTAATCTATATACATCATCTAACTCAGTGGTGCTAGTCTCAATAAACTCTAAGTCTGTAATCGCAATAACACGATGTACATAGCCCGGCTTAACGTGGAATACAACATTAGGTTCTAAATTGATAACTTCAAATGTTTTTTCATATTCATCTACTTCTACATTTGTCATACCTTCAGCTATGAATTTCTCTATATCTAAGGGTTCTTTACTTTTATGTAGGATTCCAGTTCCACTCAATACATAATTAGTTTCAATCTTATATTTGTGAACTTGCAAACTGGTTCTATTGCCGGCTAAAAACAATATCCTTTTAGTAGCATATGGGGTAGATTCTCCGTCAGCTATCCAAAGTTCATTGCCCCAATGCTTGGATACTTTTTTTATGTTCATTTATATTTCCTATTATAAACTCATACATTCTATTTGCTACTGCAATATGCCCTATTTCATTAAAGTGCCAATCACCTAAAGGTGGATTAAACAATGGATCTATCCAATATTCTTTATGTAAGTCCAACCAATCTTTCCAATTAGTATAATCACCTGGTGCTGTAATTAAATTATCAACTTCGTTGTAGTGTTCGGTATTATCGACTAACCAAGTATATACATTTTTATATCCAAGATATTGCAATGTTTGAATTTTTTTCTGCCAACGATTTTCGTTGTGCGGTACGATAAAATCCCAACCTTTTATTAATAGTCCAAAATCTTGCTGGCTATCTCGTTTTACTAATTCTTCGAATGTAACTCTACTAAAAATACTAGGGTTAATTATAACATAATCTTTTTTATCCCAAGTCATTATATCTTCATCTATACGTTCGTTGATATAATTCCAACTAACGCCGGCTAAACTTTTAGTTATACATTCAAGGTTTAGCTTATTAGCAAGATGTGTTCCCCAATAATCTGTTCCGTAAAAGTATCTAGATTTATCTGCATTGACAATAGGCGGTAACTCGTTTGGAACAAGCCCAAACGGTTCACTAAAACTACAACCATAAATCCAAAGTCTATTCATACCCATTGATTTTCTTTAAATTTAGCTAATACAGTATTAAATGCAACAACATGACCTTCATTACTAGTATGGAGACTAGGCAGATCATCCGGATAGTCTATACTTAATTTACCCCAGGATAAATTAACTAAATTTTGTATATCTATAAACTTGCTATAATAAGCTACTTCATGTGTGAGTATTAAATGCTTTACATTTGCACGTTTCAATAATTGATGGGCCATAGTCATTAATCCTATGCTTTTAATACGATCTATGCTATTTTCATGTATCATACGTGCAAAATCATATAGAACTTTAGAACGTTCGATTGGTTCATTGTCAAATCTGGCATAGTATCTAGAGTCTTTGTTCTTACTCTTAAACGTTTCCCAATAATCAATTACTCCCCGAAAGTTCTCAGTAAACATTGTACCCTTATATTTAGGATCATCTTTCATTGGATGATCTATTTGGGCAAGATATGTGTTAGGCCCATACGGAGGGTATTGATGATAGTTAACATCATAGTTAGATAGTTCTTGTGGTAGTGTAGAATCTATAGGAAACCAATCTATCCTATCATAACTGGTAGGAGATACTATAACATATTCAGTTTTATCTAACAGATTGTCTACTACGTGTTTAGCTTGTAGGTATATACTCAGATTAGTACTAGATCCTTTAGCTAAGTTAATTAAAGGTCTATTCAACTCTTTCGCTAATAAGCTACCGTATGGTTCGTTTTCTAAATCTCGACAACCTATACCAATATTAAAGCTGTCTCCACAAATTGCTATTGATTTGTTCATATAATTTTATTTGTTTTAATGTAATTAGTTAGTTCTTTTGCCCAGGCCTCATGTGATTCAGGGCTAGGATGCCACCCATTTAATACATCTTGAATCTTATTGTCTGGATTCTCTATATAGCTTTTAAAGGTGTTATTAAGTTGATTCTTTTTATAGAATCTAATAGGATTAATTAGTCCCCATACTCCAATATAATTATAGGTTTTACTTTGTCTAATATTGCCTTTATCTGATTCAAATACAGTATGTCCTCCTAATTTATTACGTAAGTCTGCTAACTCTTTTTCAACATCTAAATCATTCCACTCATGTACATTCTTGTTAGGTGTTTGATAGAAGCTATTAAAGCACATCCATTTGATGTTATTGCTATCACAGAAATTTTGAAACTGCAATACATTAAACACATAGCGAGTTAAATATTCTTCGGCATGCCACATATAAGTCACGTATAACTTCCAAAATTCCTCTTGAGCGGGGTGATCAAAATGTGGTACTTGTGGCCACAATCTAAAATGGTTAGACATATTACCGTTCTTAAACCAAAAACTATGACGTTCAGGACTAGACCATCCAATAATAACTAATAGATTCTCTGTGCTTTTTTTAGGCACTAGATAATTATTAGTGATATAGCTAATAGTCCGACGTAGAATAGTACCATTATCATCAGCTGGCCAGCTTATATTTGTTACGTTGGCATTAAATAATGACGCTAAATGCGTAGGAAATATTTTGGGAATTCTATAACTATCATTTGCTGCAATATAATCATATGCACCAGGATGAGTATCTTTGGAATACTGAGCAGCAATAGTTGGGCAAACTATCTCGCAACCAAATACCCAACTGTCCCCGTCTACTACTATTTCTAGGTTAGATGTACCATTCATTTGATAACCTCTTAATTTCTTGATAATCTGTGACACTATCTAACTTTGCTTCAGCCGCAGTAGACCTTACTACAGCATATCTAATATGCCTATTACCATCTGGGTGTATATGTAAGTTAGTCAAATGATCATATAATAAAGTTCCAGGACCGTAAAATGAAGTTACATCCATATTCTCACTTTTATGACTTGCTATAATGTTTTTTGGGCTATGTAATATCTTATATGTATCGTATAAATCACTCACCAAATCCATTGTTCTACTATCCCCGTAAAACATCACATCATCAAAACAATTGGCATTAAACTCACTAGGAAATTTACTGATCGGAGTTGTCGTATAACAGCATCCGGGGTTTAATCTCATTAATGGGAAAATTTGGTCAGTGTCGTATATCGCATCAAATCTTGCTTTAATCACTAAATCATATTCAAAATCATTAGCTAATTCATAGTTACGTTTAGACATAATACTCTTTCCCGCACTATAAAACATTGCATCCCATGCTCTTTGGAAGTTTTTAGAGATCCATTCTTCTTGTTCAAAATGTTTAGGCTCATATGTACTTTTAATATCTTCTGCATCAGTATGTTTCTCATCTCTATAGACATTATGCATAGTTTTTGGATTGCGCCAAGTATTTGTATCCCAAGTATGTATGAAATAGTCTGTGGTAATCTCATCAGTATTAGGAATTAGCCTGGTTGGATTACCCATAGTAAAGAACTGTTTAATATTAGGTGCAGCTATTTTCCAATATCTAGCTTGACCACTTAAACATACAGCAACTCTAATTTTATTAAATGATTTCATGTGACTCATATTCTAAATCTAATCCATATTGTTTTTTAAAGTCTAATGTATTATCTAATCTACATACTTTGGGATCCATACCCTGAAGGTTCTTTACGTTAATGTTTAACATTCTAGCATAATAATAGAATACACTTTCCACAAATATCTGGTCATTATATGCAAAGGCTTTCTTACCCATAACAGGAAACCATCGATAGAAGTCACATATTCTATCAAATGTTATGCTATCACTATACCAAAATATATCCCCTAACTTGCGGAACGGAAATCCCGCACTAAATCCTGCAGCACTAGTATGGCAGGAACGTACTACATTATATTCAGGTAAGATGAAGTTTACTCCATCAACATAGTTTTCTAACTGAATATCATCTAACATTAAGTCATACCGCAGTCTAAGACACATATCATATTTAAATCTATTCTCGTACTCATATTTCTTTTTAAGATGGGCTGCTCTCATTACTCCATAAAACTGACTACCTGCCCAAAATACTACGGGATCTCCATAGAATTCTCTGTAGGGGATAAACTTGATGTTACCAAACAAATCATCTACCCTACTATAACTAATAGATTCATCTTCAAACAGATAAGCCTTTGGTTTAAGTAGATCGATTAATCTATCTTTTTCCTCTTGACTTATAGGTTGATTGAGGGTTGATTTATCTTCTACCCCTTTGTCTAAGGCTTGATGCATCATCTTGTGTGGGACAGTATTAAAATCCCAAGCATGGCAAAATATATCAGTGGTTGCGTTATGCAACACTTCTAGTTTGGTGATTAGTTTAACCCAGGATGGATGACATCTTTCCCAAGTTCTAGGTTGTCCACTAATACATATTGCTATTCTTTTAGGCATTGTATCACCCTAATGATTTGCAAAAATCATAGAACTGACCTAATTCTGGGAAAGTCTGTAAGAAATTAGTACCGCGTCTACGATCATGCTCATCAACAAAAATCACAAAGTTCTTTCTATTAAGATTGGTATGCTCATTTTCATTATAACCATCTTTAACTAGATTATATACTCTTTTTAGCTTGTCTGCTTCGTACTCAAAAAAACCCTTATTAGCAGTGGCATACCATTCTTTATATTCTAGATTTCTATACATATGTGTGACTTGATCATATATCATGTGTATTAAATCTTTATTAAGTATGAATACCGCTTGATGATGTGGGAATCTGAGGTAAGGAATATCCAGCAACAACGGATTCTTTCGATTATCACGGCTACTATACATCTTCTTCATCTCTAATACATCATCTAAGAATTTAGTATAAGAGGTGATACTTAATGCGTTATATGTACTCATTATAGTAAACTGCATCTCAGGTACTTCACGATATGCTTTATGTAGATTCGATAACCACATTTCATAGTTCATACCAAAACGAATATATTCAGCTTGTTTACCGTGTGCCTCTGCGCTAGTGAATAGTTTGAAATTCTTTAGCTTTTTCTCAGTCATAATGATTTTAACCTTCTCTAGGAATTTATCAAAAATCTCAGGAGGAGGGTTCATATTAGTATTAATACTTACTTCTAAATTAGGGTTGGGATTATCAATAATATAATCTAGAACCTTGAAAGTGTTTTTATTAAGTAGCGGTTCACCACCGGTAATCCTAAAATGCTGTAAGTTATTATACATCTTAGGCCACCATTTCCAAAATGCTTCTACATAAGGATTCTCATCTTTGTTTGGAATAGGCATCATGCTTTGTGACTTTAACCAACTAAGATTATTGAAACTATCTGATGTTGGATAAGGTCCATGCTGTTCTATTTCCTCCATCCATTTACTGCTAATGTGTGGAGCACAATAACTACACTTGAAATTGCATACGTTTCCAAAACTAACTTCTACGTAGCTAGGATCTACATTATCATCCCATGGTTTAGCTGTGATATCATCGATAAAGGGTAAGGCCCAAGAATCACCACTCTTAAAAACACGGTCACTAGTACTATCACCTTGATCTTCTACTTTCCAACAATAATCACATTCGCTTGGACGTACTCCTTGCAACATCAATCTTCGTTGATGTTTCTTGAATTCTGAATTATGCAATGCAGTGGGATTTACCCTAATCTCTTCTAATGGAACTACATGAGTTGCAGGATGGTGACAACTATGCGTATGTCCATTTTGCAAATGCATAGTAACTTGTTTCCATTTAGCCGCACAAAATGTAGGGCTTACTTCATCTAGCTTCTTCTTTACGTTCTGTATGTGTATTTGATATTGATCCATTACCAACCTTCTATTTGTCGTATTACGTCCATCTCTCTTACTAATGGCCCCAAATTGTGTTTATCCGCATTGTAATGTCTTTTGAAGAATATACTTTGCTCTGAATTTAATGTACAGATAGGTAAACCTAATTTATCTTTAAGAATCTCACCCTTTTCTATACCGTGCGTTATAGGATCAATATGTTGACAAGAATCTTCCCAAAGTTGGATAAGATGATCAAACGATTGTACTTGAGTATAATCCCAATCAGTAAGCATAGTCATATAAGTTCCCAAACGTGAGCCATAGATTGCCCAGGCTCCGTTATCTGCATCCATACCCACATTATGCCAAATGGTAAGGTTGTTCAGATTTCTACTTGATACTGTTTCTTTGAATTCTTCTACGCTTGGTTTAGTTCCGCGATTTAGACTCATCTTTACACCTTCGCGGAATCCTGCACGCCATGCTTGGAAAGCTGAGTAGTTGGGGTATGTTGTGGAATAGCAATCATGCATTGCCCAATAAATATTGTCACTGCTATCTAAACAGAAATCCACTGTGGTTTTATCATTTCCACCGCTATGTTCATGTGTATTCATGTTTGCAACATACGTCTTAGTCCAACTACTCATTCCCCCATTGCCATAGCGCAATCCATTAATAGCATTTATCGCTCTCCAACGATATTGTGCTATCTTATAAATAGGATCTTTGTCAGTAAAGTCTAGTTGCATATTGAAAAAAGACTCTTCTGGCATATTATCACCATCAATCAATATAAAACGTTCGGTGTCACTAGCTTCACCGGCAGCTTTGTGTGCTGCATCACTACCTTTAACACTATCAACTCTTTTTGCCCAAGGAACCATATTCTTGATCTTTAGCCAAAATTCCTCCTTAGCTGGTTCATCATAGCTTAAATATACCACATCAAGGTCTGCTATATCAATGATGTCATCAGAGTTCATATATGTTTAACTTCCATTTAATAGTGTCCCCTAAATAGGTGTCATCTACAAGAACACTAACATCCTCAGGGTGACAAGTCATTCCTCCGTAATAGTCTGGCATTAGCTTACATACTACTGCATTAGCAGATGCAGTAACGATCTTGCCGTCTACTACTCTAATATCATTTCTTCCTTCTGCAAAGGTACGAGCATCTATGACGATGAAGTTATTCCCTTGTACGGATTTGTCACCACAATAACAGATGACCTTTCCCTTATCATCATAATATAACCTAAATTCAGGCGGTATTATTTTGGGTGCTTCCCATAGAATAACAAACTCTTTTTCGTCATTGATCATTACTTTTATTTTCCCATATTCAGCATCATGCTATTACTACCGTTAATGCAAATATTACTGCGATTCAATTCCAAGTTTCTAAGAAACTTCCAGCCCTGGCTGATTTGCTCACGCATAACTTAATCCTTCTTGCTACCAAACAAGCTCAACAAGTTTAAGAACAAGTTAATAAAGTCCAGATACAAGGTTAATGCACCCATGACTTCGACGTTTTGTGCCTGGCTATCAACACCTACTGCTTCTCGAATTTTCTGTGTATCGTATGCAGTTAGTCCCAGGAAGATTATGATTGCTAATGCACTGATAACCATTTGCATCACTGTGCTTCCAATGAAAATATTGATAATACTAGCAATAATAATAGCAATCAGTCCTACAAACATAAACTTACCCACATTATCTAAACTTCGCTTGGTAAAGTAACCATACAAACTCATAGTGCCAAACAATACCCCAGCACCCATAAATGCACCAACGATACTGCCCATAGTATAAATTACAAATATAGCTGAAAAGCTCAAACCCATTAGTGCGGCAAACCCATGTAAGAGCAGTTGCCCACCAACTTTACCCACACGTTCCATAAAGTATCCAACAACAAATACTGCGGCCAGTGGGGCAAATATCACGATCCATTTCATAATACCAGTGAATAAAAACTTCATCAATTCTGGGCTAGAACTAATTGCAAAACTAACCAGCATGGAATTAATAATGGCCAAAAACATATAATTATACACACGGATCATTGCATCATTAATTTGATCGACCGAGCGATACAGCGGGGGACCAAATTTTTCTTCGTAAACCATTTTAAACTCCTTTATTTAAAGTGATATAGTTTATCACAAAATGACTTTACATGATAGTGAAATGGATATATCTGAGGACATGTATTGATTCTAATCTGTTCAGTAAATATCTCATAGATAAAAGAATCAGTCCAATTCTCAGTTGCAGTACCATTAATATATTGCTTCATATGAGTCATACTCATCTCTGTAAAGCCGCGCATAGTAGTTTTCTCTACACCTATGATATGTGAGGCTATAGCATATGCCCAATCAGTGGTTACTTCTTCTGTTGGATTACACTTTAATGCTGCTTTATATAAATCCCAATTCTCAAACACATCTCTGACTATATCAAAAAACTTCTTAGCAGTATCAGATTTCTTAAAATAAGTTATTGCATTATAACAGTCAGGTAAAGCATTATCATCAATAAATCTGCGATATACTCTAACTTCAGATATTTCACCTTTAAAGTTCCTAATAGTTGTTGATACCACTACATCTTGTTGCTCTAATACATCCCACCAATGTTCTATACTTCTAGGTAGATACATATCAGCTTCAAGTTTTATAGTAGAATCGAACGGACTAGCTTCATATGCTTGCCAATCATTGCTCAGTTTCCATTTACTTGACGAATCTAAATCACCATACGGTAGTTTTATAGCATAGTCGAATATGTTTGTGTCAGCTATTCCATCTGCATTCACAACAGCTATCTTGGCGGAAGGCATCGTGCGTTTAATGCCAATGGCTAATGCTTTAGCACAGGACATGTAATTAACTTCTGCTGAGTTTACTGCTATTATTAGAAATCCCCTAGTCATGATACTAGATCCAAAAAGTTCTGTTTAGCCATAACGTGGAAATCTAACTCAGTGATCTCTACATATTCTTTTCGTATTTTACCCTTATTCCAGTTGTCAAACATAACTGTATATTCAGTATTAAACTCATCATCACTTTTCCTATATATAGTAGTATTCTTTCCTATATGTACCAAATTCCAAGGGATGACATCTTCTTTACAAACGGTATGTCCATTAGCTATTCTTAATGCTAACGTTAATGCATAATCATTGCGATATGTAGCTGATATAAATCCGTGTATATTAGCATAATGATCAAAGTTTTTCTGAACCATCTCCAAACAATCAAATATCTGTTTAGCCCTAGAAGTTTTCCTAAACATCACCGCAGTAGCCCACAATGTATTGAAGCTATATACGCTTAATACTTCTTGTGGTACTCCAGGATGCATCAAAAAACTTGTTGTATCGTGACAACAGAAATCAGTAGGCATCTGAAAGGTAGTCAGCAATTTAGATGAGTTGATCATATAATCAGTATCTAATAGTAAAGTCTCATCGTAGGGAGATAGTTGATATGCTTGATATCTACCTTTGTTTATCCAAATACCCCAATCTCTTCTGTTATTCTTATCGGGTATTGTAACTATTGTTTTATCAAAGGTATAATGATTCTCCGTAGGCAAAGAATCTTCATCTGTTATTACGGTTACAGGTAACCCTAAAAAGTGATTTATGCGTTTAGCAGTTGCTACTGCCATCTTGTAATAATCGAATTTAGGTGAGTTAAACGCAAACAGTATCGCACCTCGGGTCATCTTTTCTTCTCTAATTCAGACCATTCAGTATACCAAGCAGACATTGCAGAAGTATATGTATCATTGAGTTTGGTTAATAATGATGTTCGGTTAACCTTTACAGGATTACCAAAAGTATCTAGTAATATAACTTCTTCATCAGACAATGAGTTTAAGTAATTGATAGTAAGTAGGTCGGCTTTCCAAAGTCCATTTTGGTCAGCAATAATAAGTTTGCTGTCATATTTGTCTTTTAGATAGGCCTTTGCTGAGTTATGCGAGAAGCGGGCCTTAGCTTCAGAAATTAATGTCTTTGTATCCATGTACACTCCTTAAGAGTATTTAGATGGATACAAAGACTAGGTTAAAAAATTATGCTACAGTACCAGCTATGGAAATAGTTCCCCAAGTATTGGCTATATATGTTACTTCTGGCGCTTGTGCCGTAACGGTAGTGGTAGTGCCGGTACCTGCAGTAAGACCATCTGGAACTTCATCCCAAATAGTATAGATAGTGATTATACTACCCGCATCCCCGTTAGCACCTTGAGTACCGTTAGACTTAACACGCACACTTATGTTAGTAGCTAAATAACCAGCAGGGCCAGTAGATGCAGTTTGGCTAAACACATTAGCATTGCTTGTAGTTAACGCAAAATAACCGTTATTAGGTAAAGTAGTGGGTGCGTTTCCTCCGCCACCTACCTTAGTTACTCCATTATATGTTACTGCTGATATAGTTACTGTACCAGAAGATGGAGAACTTAATACTACTGTGCCAACGTTGCTAGCCAAGTTATTCAATAGTAGATTAATACCAGCAGCATTATTAGCATGAGCACATGTTACTTTTAACTGTCCACCTGAGTTGAAGAAATATCGTGCTGCATTGCCGTTAGCAAAAGTTACAGTATGTGTAAATGTTTGTGCTGTGGACCACGTACTTGCTGAAACTACGCTATTCGCAGTAGTAGAACCTTGTGAAGCTGCATTACTACGAGCATTATAGATTGTAGTCAAGTTTGTAGGGATAGATGATATATAAGTAACAGTTCCACCTGCTACCGGAGCAGTCACACTAGTTATAGTAGTTCCTTGATGTGAAGCAGAGTTAGCAGTCTTGTTGACTAAACTAGCCCAATCAGTTGCAGCCACAGTTCCAGCAACTGCTACGTTTGCTATTGCGGGGTTCCCATAACCAGCAGTAGTACCACCGGTCGCCCAGACAGTATTAATTGTTCCTGATGATGTTACCGGATCTCCTCCAGCAAGTGCATTAAAGTCTGCTGCTGCTATCGTTCCGAATTGTGCATATGACATTATTTAATCCCTTACTTTATACTTACGAAGGCTTCTACAGTGCCTATATTGTCATCAATTTTGTCAGCTAAAGATCGACCTATAGTGTTGAACGCAGTAGCTTCGCCTGCCTTTGCGGCACGACCTAATCCTTTACCTGCACTAACTAAGCGATCTCCTTTTTTGACTTTTCCAATTACCTTAACGTGAACCCTACCTGCTGCTGCTACGGGCGGGTGAGTTTGATCCGACCCTGCACCTGAATTCATCAGATATGCAGCAGAATCAGAGATAACACCAAAAACATCTTCACTTAATTCAAATTGAACCGCAGTGATTTCTTTATCACCGCCCAATTCAACTACCGTACCAGCCTCGTATGCCTCATCCGATGCGAATCTTTCTGCTAAGTCAGCATAAGTAGCATTCAATCTAGAACCTGAACCTAGCGTCCAATTACCTGTAATTTGACCAGCAGTTGCAGTTGCACCTGTAGTCACATTAGCAGTAGTAATGCTACTAGGAGCAATAGCGCCGGCAAATCGGGCGATTGCGTTTGATCCTGTTAGATAGTCAAAAACGTTACCATTATTATATGTACCAGCAAAGCTAATCGGATTTCCGTTAGCATAGTAATAGTTATCAGTCCTAATACCCAATGCGCCACCTGCATAACCAATTTGAACGTTTCCGTTTTGTACTAATAATGAAGTACCTGCTATACTATTTGCTGTTCCACCACCGTTAAGAGTCCAAGTACCTTGTATAGTTCCTTGGGTAGCATTAGCTCCAGTAGAGATTAGTGTAGTATTAGTTGTTCCTATATTTGCGGTAGTAATGAAAGCATTAGCTACTGTAATATTGGCAGTAACAGTCAGTAATGTAGTGCTGATTGTATCAGCAGTAAATGCATTTGTGACAGACATATTATTGGATTGCAGATTGCCAGTGAATACACCAGAACCAAAAGTAGATGTTCCACCGTTAGCAGTAGAACTTAATGCTAACCAGAGGTTAGCATCAGTAGTTCCGTCAGTAGGACAAACATATAGAGTATTAGCATTGGTATTATACCATAACTGTCCTCTAAGAGCGTTTGATGGTGGAACCGTATTCGCAAAACTTTCTGTAATATGAACAAAGTTAGTATCTAACGTTTGTCCATAACCAGCAAAGTTTCTACCTGGTAAGCCTAACGAGGTACTAGATGTATTGATAGTACCGTCGGCAATGGTAGTTAGTACTGCACCGTCGGATTTTACTATTGTATATGCCATTTTAAATTATTCCTTTATTCGTTTGTGCAGTTGATAGTGTAAATCCTGCCAACGATTTTACTCTTCCGTTTATCATAGCACTCAGATTAGAGTGCTTAACACCATATGTATTTCTAAAATCATACTTTGTCATTTTAATTATTTCACCTGTTTTTTTATTTTTAAATGCGTAAATCATGGGATCAAATCTATGGTGTTTTTCTCTAGTTAATCCAAGAAAATTATGAGTACCATTAGCCACTCTATCGCTAGTTATAGAAGTTCCATCTTTTCTCATTAGGCAGTGATGTTTTTTTAACTTTACTAAATCCGATGCCAATGATGTTCCGTAGTCTCGTTTTTGCAGATGATGTTTTCCTTCAGTAACTAACTTTTTGACATGACTACCTCCCAAAAAATTATGAGTACCATTTTCAACTCGTTTTTTTGCAGCCAGTTTGTTTAACCTAGCAATTTCTGCTGGCACTAACTGCATAGACGCGGCTATTCTAGCACATGCACTGAAATCACCTTGTTTGTAATGTATATCATAATGTTCCTGTATGGATACGCATTTTAAGTTGTTAATATCATTATTGTAATGGTTTCCGTCAATATGATGTATTTCAAATGACCTACTATTATCCTCTCTTGGAATAGGTCCATATACCTTTTCGTATATTTTGCGATAGTTTGTGTATGGCATTTTAAGATTACTCCGATATATGTTATTTATCTTATATAGTTAATAGATTCGTTAAAGATTGAATTCTAACTGTATAGTCTACTTGTATTTGTCTATTTAGACTCTTTTGTACTGGGTGAAAAATCACATGTGTCAATAATTGGGTAATTACATTACCATCCACATCTGTTCCATAATTAGCCAATAATCCCAACTCATCAAAAACAAAGGAAGAATCGGTTTGTGTGCTATTGTCAAATGCATCTTGCCCACCGGGTTCACCATAATCCAGCAAGCACTGTACTAAAATATCAGTATATACTTTACCAGTAGTATGTGATACAATCATCTTATTTCGGGTAGGATCTAGATTAAAAACACTAGTATCATCTACTATTTTTGCATAAGTTTGGTTATATAGGGCAGCATTTATCCCAGTAGTATTTGGTGGTAGATATGTGATTACCCCGGTTTCGTCTACTGATGCTCCACCGTTACCAAAAGCCATTTGATAGATTTCTCCGTATCCCCTACTGCTTAGTGTATTAGCCATGGCCAATGACATGGTCTCGTAGTTTATAGCATTACTTTTATCTACAAAAACCTCCCCATTGTTAGGGTCGTGTATCTTCAAGAATCCTTCTATTTTAAATGATAATGTGATTACTGACATTAGTTGTCGCCTCGTTTTTGAACCAATATTTCTTTTGTATTGGGGTCGAAAATCTTTATACTTGACGAAAAATAAAACCCACCGGTTTCGTCGGGTTTTTTCTCATTTTTGGTATCCAAAATCATCGTATCTTTTTCAGTGTTTTCGTTCATAATAGTTATTTATCTTTTAGGTTATATCCACTCTCAAGAAGTTTGCTCCTGGAGTCTGACTAATCTGTAATGGATCACCGTATATCGGATTATAGATATATGAATTCCAAGTCTTAGCATAGTTTACATCACTCATTCTATTTGTAGGTATCAGTCCAAAGACTTCTGAATATAGAGGATGATAAGTCTGTTCCCCTGTACCGTTGATTCCTCTAGAAAGCATAGTAACTGTATTATTAGCTAAATTACATTCCGCAAATCCTATATATTCTCCGTTTATGAATAATACTCTGCCAATAGTAACATTAATAGTTACAGAATCATCCTCAGATACTCCATCTGTTATCTTCAAGATAGGAGCTAAATCTTCTATTTCTACATAATAATAATCAGTATCTAACAGAGTAGAAGTAGTATTATTGTACACCGTTATATTACAAATCGTATTTTTGTTTGCCGTTAATCCTGCACTATAAATTCCATTAATTGGCGCAGATAAGGTAACTACCTGTGTTATAGTGTCAGTTATCCTGCTAGCATCGTTTAGATATATAATATCTTGGGTATTATAAAGCGGCTGTACTAACCAAGTTCTAGTCTGAGTTTCTGCTCTATATACAGCTGCCTCATTTGAAGTATTAACATTCAACTGATAAACTTGTTCATTAGGAGTAGCAGTTGGCATCATACTGGTTATAGTTACAATATCCCCTGTTGTCATTTCAGTCAATATACTTAGATTATTGTAAAGATTTATCTTCAGTTTAGATGACGGAACACGGTATCCGTTAACTGTCACCCATAATCTATCTACATTCACTTGTTGGAATTGTGATACATTAACGTTTCCTGTAGCAGTTGCTAATACAAACTCAGCTTCATTTGGATATCTTTGCTCAGATATAGTGAACTCTTGTAGTCCAATGGCCGTACCTGTTGTGCTTGGATCGGTTGCTGCTGCGGTTATTATATCCCCAACAGCATATGTTACTGATGAGGTGTCAGCTACTATATTCCAATCAGTATCACCCAATCCGGATATTTCATATAAGTTGCCAACGATAACATATTCAGCATTAACTTCTGGTGCAACTTCTAGTACATAATATTCTGTCTCTGCTAGAATATTACCCAATATATCGTCACCTAGTAACATATTCAACTCAGTAAAGTAAACAGGGGTTCCGGGAATCAATCCCTCTATACTATTGCAAGTTATTCTATTCATTACTGAAGAAGTAGCAGTAGCAGTAGTAAGAGCAACAGTAAACAATGCATTTAACCAGATGTATCCACCGGATACATATGACGATACCAGTGTCACTGGATAATTAACCGCATTCAATGCTGGATTATATGGAGCAGTATACAGATCAACTACAGTATCAGTGATAATCTTTGCATAATATGTATTATTGTTCAACTGTGTAGAACCAATAACCCCGTCTATCCTAACTAATGCATTCTCTGTTAGATTATGCGAGATACCAGTTGTAACTCTTACAGCAGGTACACCGCCCATGAATCCAACAATATTATCAGTGGCGTTAGTTAATATTATAAGAGCACCATATTGATCTTCTATTGTGAACTCGGTTCCGCTATCTATTGCTCTAACAAAATATACTTGACCAGTAGTATCGATTCCACCGACATTTGCTAATAATGCTGTACCTGTTTCACCTGGCGTTCCTGCTCCCGAAGCAGTAAAGATTACCCCTACTTCATTTGCAGCGGCACCTAATGCAGTAAAATCAGTGTTACCTACATAAGTAATCTGGTAACTAGTTGCTATTGAGAATGTCCCTGCGTCAAATATAGGTGCTTTGAATATTATGTTTTGTCCTACTACTAAACTAGTAGTATCTGCACAAACTACATAATCTCCAACCGAGTCAGTACTAGAAACTGATATAACAGCTATCGGGGGAGCTATAGCGTTAATAATATTAACGATACCGGCTACTGTTAATCCGTTTATTGTTCCATCCATAGAGCCACTGTCAGTGGTGACTGTTAGAGGTGCACCCCCAACTGTTATAGATATAGTAAAATCAGTAGAGTTAATAATAGAAGCAATATAATAAATCTTACCTGCTGTTATTCCACCTATAGTCGGAGCAGAGAATATTACCGGCGAATTGATAATTAATGTGCTAGTATCACCTGCTCCTAAAGTTAACCAATCCAACACTTCATCATACAATACTATACTAGGTGTATCTTCATCGTAAGTAGCTACTGTGGGTGTATCTTGATCGTATGTGCTTGTTTGATGTGTAGTATCACTAACATTTATTGTAGTAAGTGTTCCATCTGAACCGGTAACTCCATATTGAGTATTCAAATACTGATTATCAGTAAGATTATATGTAGTAATAGCAACTGATGCATCTACTGCTGGTGGGGAGTTAAACAAAATAGAATTGGTCATTGGATCTATCGTGTATGCCGATTCTGTTTGACGTAATCCGCTCACTTCTACTATAGCATTTTCTGGATTAGCATCCCCAACATATGAATCTAATGCGAAATATGAAGTAGCCCCGTCACCAACAAATATTTCAGTTAATGGTACAGTAAATCCATATTGTGCAGGTATTGTCTCACCAAAAAATGAATATGCAAGATAATCTTCAGTTATATCATATTGTGCAGAAAAGATTACTGATGCAGTTATACCGTTAGGAGCTAATCCAATAGAGTAATCGTTAGTAACAAATGTTGCACCACCAAAAGCCTCAGTTAGTTGTAAGAGAGAACCATACTGAGTTTCTGATATAGTAAACTCATTGGCGTCATATATGGTGTCCACATAATAAATCTGTTGCGGGACAATTACACCACCAAACATAGTATCACTAAATCTTATAGGTTGTCCGGGTATCAATGTTCCTGTAGTATTACAAGTTATTGTATCACGTGACGCCCTAGTTCTAGTAACATATGAAGATACACCTAATACTAGTTTGCTACCATTATGAAACACTATCGGTGGAGTCCAAGGAGTACCTGTACCAGCTTGAATGATAGCAGTCATCAAGCCTGTTCCTGTAGTCAACTGTAATGTTGCACCAGCAGTACCAGACACTATATTATAAGTATCAGATATAGTTATCCTATTGCTTACATAGCTGATAGATTTGACATAATATACTTGCTCTTCTACTATTCCACCAAAAACATCACCGTCAAATGATATAGGACTATTCAGTATAAAATTCTTTACCGTATCGCATGTTATAGCATTAGTTGATGCACTAGTAGCAATAGCAGTGGCTTCTAATGGTTCAGTAGTAGGTCTTACAACACCAGACCCTTGCCAAATACCCGCTACATAGTTAGCATTTAAATAAATCTCTTGGAACCCAGTAGTAGTGTTTTCTCTAATCGGATATGCATCACTGCTAGATTTTACTAACTGATTACCGTTACCTACTTCATATACATCTATTACTAGAGTATCGGATATTCCTAGTGTCAAGAAATATATTGGATCATTCAATATTATGGATTTATTTACCCAATCAATAGTATAATCTATCTCATTATATATAGCGGTACTCACTTCAGTAGTAAAGTCTATTACAAATACCGATAGTTGAACAGGTGTGATTACTATATTAGCAAAACTGTATTCTACTTGAATACTTGATTCCGGGGATATTTCAGTAGATACTACATTATAGCCAGCATGTTGATACACAGTAATATCCCAGTTAGTCCCCGGACGTGTTGCTACTGTCATAGTGATAGAATCTTGTACTAGTCCAGGTACCATTTCTTCTGGACCATAACCCGATTCGAATGGATCACCTTGTACATCATATGCTGTTGGTGTAACTACAAATGCAGCGGTTTCTTCCCAAGTAATAAGATCAGTGCTGCGCAATATAGTGCTATCTGTACCGACTGCTAGATATTCACTTAGATCAGCATTCCATAAGATATCTTGCAAATCATTAGTAGTTCCTGTTGAAACTAATGTCCATGTTTGTCCGTCAGGGGAAGTCTGTAACACACCGTTATCCCCAACTGCAATAAACAGATCATTTTCCCAGATAACACGATTGAGATTTTCTGAAGTAGCTGTTGCTTGTAGGAACCAAACTAATGAATTAAAGCTGTTATAAACTATACCATCATCACCCACAACAACAATAACACTGCCATTTCCAACTACAGAATTTAAGCTAGATGAGGTGTTCAAGTTAGGAGCTTCAGTCCAAACATATCCATCTGTACTAGTACGAACAATAGCAAAAACAGCAACAGTATTTCCAACTACTACTTCTCCTAATCCTACAGCCATAAATCCAGTGAATCCAGCAGTGCTGACCCAAGCAATACTACGCAAAGTGTTATCTAAACTATTATCAAAGTTATATGTTTCATTCCAACTATAAAGATCAATGGATGTTACTATATTATCCCCGACCGCTACATATATACCATTGTTATATGCGACACTATTAAGAGAAAGAGACTGAACTGCCAAAGAAGTTACGTCATAGTTATTGATATCGAATCCGGTACTACTAAACGGAGTAAATATGCCATTAGTTATCCAAGTAAATCCGTCATCACTTATTAGAATAGGTGTAGCATTATTAGTAGAAGTTATAACAAACCTTCCACCGGCATACATTAAATCAGTCATACCAATAGGCACATTTGTGATTTTATTAATAACCCAATCATTTGAGTCTGCACTAGTCAGTATCGCAGAATATGTGTCTGTATTAGCTGCATTAAAATATATAGCACCATTCCAAACTACTGCTACACCATTTACCCCTGTGGGGTAGAACGGTTGATCTGTTAATATAGTATCTAATGGGAAGTCTTTTGCAGGAGCAAACGCATTACCTAAATAACTACTATTTGGATATCTGATACCTTCGATCAACTGAGTTAAATCTACACCAGGCATATTAACTGTAGGTTGATAGTATCCAATAATACGATCCAGCGCATTTAGTTTGCGATCTCCGGAAACTAATAGATCCCATTTACCAAATATGAATTCAGCATCATTGTTGCTTATTATGCACTGATAAACTCGATTGTTAAACTTAACTATACTATTATTAAAGTAGAACGGTTCTGGTAGAACTGCATAGGATCCTGACTTAGCCATTGTCATTGTACCGGAAGAATCTGTTAATATATCAAATACTGTTCCGTTGATTACTTCAGAAATAGTTACTGTGGTAGATGTTGGCTTAGCCTTGACATAATAAGTTTGTCCTAACTCTATCCCACCAAACACAGTTCCGGTAAACACTACTGGATCATTAAGTGCAAAGTCAGTTGAACTGGTTACTGTAAATCTATTGTTTGATGCAGTAGCAACAGTAGCACTTGTAGTTGTTGCACCAACATAAGGGAAGTCTATCCCGCTAACTGGTATAGTCATTAATGAATTGCTATATACAGCCATCTGATTAACTGATATTGCTCTTAGGTAATAATCAGTTACTACTCCTGCAGGTGTACCCACAGCTATTACTTGTGTAATTTCACCACCCGAATCAATATCAGCAATAGTCATTACTAGATTATTTGTAGTAACTACTCCGCCTATCAAGTTACCCAAAATAGTTATCTTATTACCAATAGCATATCCGCTACCAGAATCTTCTATTATTACATTATAACCACCCAATACAGCACTCACACTGAATAATGCTGAGGAACCTGATTCCTGTGTTAATGTAACTTCGTCGGTAACTGAGGATAATGAGGGTGAAGCTAACTCTACATATTGTTCTCCTGTACCTACCATAGTACCATTTTCAGTAGTTAATGTATATATTGTTCCACCAACTGATTCTGAAATAGTAAATTGTGTAGAAGAAGTTATAGTTCTAACATAATATACTATTCCCAATATTACAAGACCAATCGATGAACCACTAAAGTATAATGGCATCCCTGCATACAATACATTAGTATTAGCGCATGTTAGTTTATTACCAGTAACTGATGTATTAGTTACCGTAATACTAGTAGTACCGATACTAGTAACAGTATACGGACCACCTGAAGTAGTCAATCCACCAATATTACTATCTACATTAAACTCCATGCCAGAATAGAAATTTGTAGTTCCACCGCCAAAAGTTAAGATGCATACACGATTAACCGTTGCTAGTGTAGCAGTTATTGTCCTGCTTAATTCTCCGCTGTTTGTGCCTGATAATCCTGAATACTGTTCAGAAGTATTGTATAGAGTAAATTGTTGACCGGTAATCTGCCCTGGACTTACTGGGATTATTACATTCAATGTCATTGAACCAGTTGCATCTGTCAACGATAAAGTATCAGTTTGATCCGTCATTGTGCAAGAGCCGGAATCATTTGATAGGACAAACGCATTACCATTTACAGTTTCAGCAATAGTAAATGTGTAATTTGTAAGTATTTCTCTAATGTAATAAGTTGTGCCGGCTACTATATCACCAAAAGTAATTCCGGTAAAGATCACAGGATCATTGATACTTATACCCAATAGACTTACACTTGTGATCACATTACCGGAAACAGCAGTTGCAGTTATTTCTACTTGTATAGGAGCAGGAGACTCAGCTTTAGCCATAGTAAATGTCTGAATATCTACTACAGATGTTACTACGTATGGCTCATTCTCTACTATTCCACCAAACACCGCTCCGGTAAAGAATAAGGGCATTCCGGTATAGAATCCATTAGTACCGTTTTCTCCGGTAACGGTTAAGTCTACTGTTATTGTATTAGTACCAGCTGTTGTAGCAGATGCATTACGAAGACCTGAATAATTAATAGTCATTATAGCAGTATCTACTACCTCACCCACATATTGTGTTAGTCCTGCAGGAGATGCTGTAGCAGTATTAACATTTATAGCAGTACCGTTAGCATCTTGTAAAGTAAATCCTGTATCTTCTAACACTGCTGTATCAGGATTAGGTAACTGTACCAAAGTTCTGACATAATATGTTGTATCTACTGCTAGACCTGTTCCTGTTGTGCTACCAGTAAACTTGACCGGCATACCTACATAGAAACCAATAGTTGATCCCAAATCACCTTCAACAGGAGATCCGCCCTCTGATGGAGAGATTCTAATAGCATTTTGATAATCAGATATATAATAGTTATATGCATATGTCTGTACCACATTTCTAGTTCTTGAAGACCAAGTCAATACTTGATCGTTTGTTACGTCTAATACCGAAAAAATAGCATCAGCAGCCGACGCTAATATAGTATCCGGAGCATCTATTAACGGTATATCATATGGGTTGACTATTGGAGGCTGTGTGCTTGTGGTAGATATGGAAGAACTTGAGACTCTATTTCTATTAGAATATGATCCTGCATAGAAAGAACCGTAGAAATTACCCGGTTCCCAATCTATAACTTGAGATGCATATGAAGTTCTATCGAACCTCAATGTGATATTATTCTCTCTTACTGGTTTTGAAGTAGTGATACAAGATGCAATCGCACCCAAGCTAAACGTCTGTGTCCCAGTACCAGCACTAATTAACGGTATACGATTACTATCATATATTGCATTTAAATAGTTGTCGTAGAATGCTATTATTGGGCTAGGATATGATTCTAGTAAACCAACATAGTATTTTTGTCCTGACAATAATCCACCAATCTTAGTAGATCCAGCTGTAGGTTGATATACAATCAAATCTCCTGTTTCAAATGACGGGATAATTAATTCAACAGTATCAGAATATACATCTACTTGTAAACTACCCACTTCTACAATAAATGCAGGGTCAATAACTATTGTTGGGAGAACTGCATAACCTTGTCCTGGATTAATAACATTAACTCCGATAACTTCATCTAAAGCCATAATAGCTTCTAGTTGAGCCGGTACTGTTGGTGCTGGATATATTAATGTATCGATATAAGCTAATACTCTTGGAGGATTCTGATATGCTCTACCGCTGTTTAATACTAACACAGCAGGTAAATCAATAATGATCTTTTCTCCGGGTAAATGTGCTTGAATAGTACTACCATCAACACCTCGAGTTAATCCGGTTAATCTGCTATTAACTAAATCTACATTAGAGTATCCAATAGTTTCAAAAGTAGATGGGTTTTGACCAACTGCAGGATTTCCAACTTGAATCACTCCGGTAACGGGGAATCCATAAGCATTATTAACATATATAGAATCAGTATTCAATGCCATATAGGATTCTAATATTGCTATAGGATAATCATTTTGTCCTACAATCGCTACCCCATGATTGTTGAACCATTGGTTATAAGCAGGACTTTGCCATATAGGATCAGTAGGTAAATATTGATTATAATTCTCCGGGAAAGTATATACTAATTCTGGAGTAATAAATTGTTGTACCGATGTATTATATTGTGCAGGCAAATCAAAATCAGTAATATCACCCTCAAATACATCTGTTCTAGTATATTTGAATAGGAAATCTTTTATCACAACATGATACGGTTTAACTTCATTAATATACCCGGACAAGAATACTTGATTATCTGATCGGAATACTTCTAATGGTAACAACTCACGTATAGTATGTGATACATCAATAAATGATGTCTTGTTTAACCAAGGAAGATAATTCTGTGACTCACTTGACTCTGATTGAATATATTCGAACAATAGGATCAGAGCACGATTTCTATAAATTGACAAGTCTGCTGGAAGTTCTTCATTCAATGCTCTAACTATTAACTTAGTCTCTGCTGAAGGATAGATATCGTATGGGGAAGTATCAAAGAAGTTATTTCCAAATCCAAATCCAGCTGCTTCATAATCCCATAATGAACTTTTGAGTTGAATAGTACCATTAGTAAGACCTATTCTATTCCAAATACCAATTGACTCATATACATAAGTTTCAGTCATTTGATTCATACCGTTAGCCAACACAGTAACTATTGTACCATAAGGAACTCTAAGGGTAGCTAAATCTGCATATATAGGAACTTGTATTGAAGATTTTGTATTATCGTTGTATCCTGGTGCCCACCAATTAATTGATTCCCAATAATCAGGTACATTAAAGAATTCACCCGATGCATAAAATAAAGTTGATTCATTTGTTATTTCAAAGAACAGCAACTTTTTTAGTATGGAATTATAATACTCTAGATAGTTCTGTAAAGCACCAAATCTATCATTGAAGAAACTTTGTCTTGGTCTAGTTAATACACCAGAACGAACCGGTATAGGTAAGAACGGATCTGGAATTACCGCACCGGAATCATCGACTCCGCCTAAACTGTCAATCATCTTTCTGTACAATGAACTAGGTTGCTGTAATATCCTAGTACCGTTAAACGATAGCGGGTCAGGTAATCCGGGTAAGAAATCATCAGCAAAGTTGGTTTTTATCAATGCATATTGATTATGTGCATTATCATGATTTACACCAGTAGAATACCCTACATGTAGAACTGTATCTAATCCGGTACCATTTAAGTATTCACCAACATTATATAGAGCAAATGCGTTGGGTAATATTGGAGCTAGATAGCTTATACCAGATGCTTGTGGCTGAGCAATATACGATTGTATCGTAGAATCAGCTAAGGTTTTTCCTACTTCTGTGAATATAATATTGGTATTTCTAGCCCAAAAGTAATATATCGGAACTATGGAACCTGCAGCATTGATCACCCCACGTACAGTATAGTTATCTAAACTATATGCTGTACCTGGACCTGAATATTGTGTTGGGGGGACATTGCTTGCTATCCAAGAATATACTGCTACATCACTTCCTGAAAATACTCTACCCCAATATTTGCTATTGTAAACTACATCATTTTGATGATAGTTCAAGAATCTTACGTTGGATGTGTTAAACCAAATCTTACCAACACTTTCTATGCCCCATACTATCCCACCTTGATTATTAGGTGAGTTATATCCTGCAGGGTCATTGTTAGATACTACATCTAAGTTTTCTACTACCGCACCTAATAATTTTCCTTGTAATGGATCAAAATAATCTAGATTATCTAACGTTGTATTGGTGTTTGCACTGAATAGCTGGATATTTGCTATGCCATTAATATCTACTATTGGTGCTGAACTTCTGTAGACTGCCCAATCTTGCTCACCTGATGCATTGATATAAGTCACTACTTGACCATTCACATAGTTAGGTCTAAAGTCAGGTGTTCCTATAGTCACACGGTTTTCATTGAAGTCAAGTGCATATCCAAAATTTGGCTGCGCACCATATGTTAAGTTCTGTGCGTTGGTGCTTTGAGCATACACAAATGCACCTGGATTAGTTAAACTCTCTTGATAAGCCGGCAAGAAGTCAAACATATATACTGCACCGGCATTGACAAAAGGATCGATCCAAGATGTGGCGTTGTTGTCAAACACGGTATCGTTGTCTAATTCGTCATCGGTAAAGTCAAACGTAGTAGCAGAGAATCTTGTTCCGGTTGGTGCGCTGGCAATAAATGAACCTGACTGACTAAACTTGATCGTGTGACCAAACTGTGTAGGACCAGATGCATGTGGGCATTCGATCTTTTGTGTCTCAGTATATGTATCGATTCCTAACTCAGCTAAGGTATTCAGATTCAATACAGTAAGGGCTAACTTTCTATTAGCAACTGCAAGAGCTAAGTTTACTAACTGAATAACCAACTTATCACCTAACGTAGTAGCTGATATATTGACTATGTTTGCCCCGTTAATCGCGCTGGCACATACAGTAGCATCACCTGCAGGTAAGTTTACCTGATAACCGTTCAATAAGATAGTTCTATCAGTTGTTGTAGCACATGCAGCAGTACCAATAATTATACCATACTTTTCTCCGCCGTTAGTAAATCGATGTACCGCACCTTCGTGATTATCAGCATCAAGTTCAAACGGTGCACCAATCAATATCTCATTAGCGTAAGTGTTTGTTGCTACACTATTACCAAACTGTACTCCAGTTCTAGGAGTCATACCATTATCTAATGTCTGTGCTAATACAAAGTTAGGACTGCTAACTTGCAAGATATCTCCTGCATTTAATATAGGAATATCAATACTATATGTGTATAAAGTAGAACCTATTACTGCATATTGATTGTCATCAATACTTGTTCCGTTAATAGTGACAAATAATGGTGATGTTTGTACAGTAACTACCATGCTTCCTGAATCAGTAACTAATACTACTGTAGCACCTCCCCTAGTAAGAGAAACAGTGAATGTAGTAGAAGTTGGTTTAGTTTTAACGTAATAAACAGTATTGTTAGTTAATGAACCAGCAGATAATAATGTACCAGAGAATACTACTGGATCATCAATACTAAATCCAGTTGAACTGCTTACTGTGATACGATTTGTCCCGCTTGCAGTAGCAGTAGCAGTTTGTGTTACTGTTGTAGGAGTCCATGCTAACTGGAATGTTAATGGTATGAATACGTTACTGGTAAATGCTGATTCGAAACTCTGAACTGTTCTATCAAACACATATGCATAACCGTAGTTGTCTAGGGACCCACTATCTTGGCCAGGAGCACTAATGACTACTGTATCACCGTAATAATCAGTAGATATAGAATATCCAAAGTTATCACCGGATGTTAACCCTGATACAGTTAATGTAGTTTGCTCTTCATATTGACCTGTTATTGCCGATTTACGGTAAACATAAACCGTATTATTTATAATATCTGATATATAAAGCCAATTCTTATCACCAGAGATAGCAGTTGCACTGCCCCATCCTGGAATAGAAGGTTGTCCTATAACTTGATAAATAGCTAACTCGTTCAATAAAACAGTATTGACAAATTCATAGATATAAACTTTAGGTGACGCACTATCAGGTTCTGATATTACATAAAAATTATCAGCATATGATATATATGAACCAAACGATACATCTTCTGTTATAGTTTCATTTGTTATATATGAATTAGTAGTAGTATCATATGCATAACGATATATCTCACCTAACCCTGAATCTGCTATCAGATAACCCAATGCAGTTCCATAAGCCACAGCACTACCAAATGAATCTGAAGAAGTTTTAGTTATCTCTGAATCATATTGGTAGTTCAAACTCTTGCGATAAACTGCCCAACCACCGCCACTGTTCTCATCTACCCAAACTTTTACTTTATTAAACTCGTTGTCCAATAACGGTAGATCAGGAATCTCACCCACTGCACTTACACGTTGATTTTGCATCCTAAATGCAACACCAGTACCAACAACAGTTAATGTGTTTGGAGCAAGCGATAAGTTAATAATAACTCTAAACGGATCAATCACCGCAGCTACCAGATAGTAATTATCTATAGTAATATCAAAGTTCACTATAGCAAATAGTTGGAACTTAGTTAGAGTGTGTGATTGAGCAAAAGTGATAGTTACAGTGCCATTCAAGTTGTTTTTGGCTCCGACTACGGTTCCTAAAGATGCCGGAGTATATACTTTCCACTCTTCTAAGTAGTTAGCTAACCAAACATAATCACGTACATAGAATTCGCTGATTGGTACAACTGTTCCATAAGCATTCTGTGCTGTAGGTAACCCGGAATAATAATAGCTGGCCATTTTTACATCATTATAGTTAACATAACCTGCTGAAGGATATAATGTAGATGGTGTATTAGTTGGGATAACTGACAATATGTTTGGATTGGTTACCGGAGTACTGTAGTTAAACAATGAGTAAACTGGTACTTCTTGTTCTACACCGGGAGTGCTACCACCGTTGGTCAAGGCCACAGTTGATGGATTGCCGGTTAATAACGGTTGATTCAATCTCATCGCAATGAAGTTACTGCTTAATATGCCACCAAACTCACCTGACTTAATAGCCCAATTCTCATAGATATCATAATTGATACCGCCTTGTGCTAGGTTAGCTCCCTTAAAGGCGCTGGCTGCATCAAGCGTACCCTTTAGCTTGATCATGTTCTTGTAGACATTTACTTGCGTAACATCAGTTAAATCTGCTGTTGCAAGATAATCTCTAGGACGATATCCTATTAATGAGAAACTTAATAAGTCGGCATCATTCTCTAAGTTAGCTTTATTAGTATCATAATACAATGTGCTTTCATATGAACGAGTGCTAGGGTTTGCCAGCAATCCTTTTTGTATCTCATTATATTTGGTTTCTTTCCAATCACGCTCATCGAATAATGCTTTAGCTTGTATTACAGTTAATGCAGTCCAATATCTGTTCTTGAATCTTACGATTGAACCAGTAGTGTATTTGGTATCTTTGCTCCATTCAATCACATTATCTTGATTGAGGATAAAGCCATAGGCATCAACCACGCCTGTCCAATCAGCAGTCTTAGTACCCCTTAATTTGATACGACTTTGCCTTAATCCGGTAGTTAAATTGTAAAGCAAATCATTGAATAATGTTATATTATCAAACACTATACCATTTTCAAAGTTACTTACATTGAATTGTGCATATGCTACTGTATCACCTTGATTAAGAGGTTGCGCAGTAAATGCAGTACCTTCACGTACCACTGACAAATCTGTTGCTTGTATTGGATATAAATTCTGATTTAATACAAAATTCTGATTTCTCAGAGTTAGTGGTTGTACGATATAGCTGTCTTTGTTGATACTTAAAACAGAGGCTGCAGGATTGATAGTAGTTATGCTACCTATTTCCCAACCTATCTGCGCCCAATATAAAAACTCAGCAACCATCTGCGGCCAAGTGATTTGTATACCATTCTCTGCTTGTTCAAACAATACACCTTGCTGGATAAGATAACTACCGTAAGATGCTAAAAACTGTGATACTTCTTGTAAGGTGTAAAATTCAGTTCCATAAGGTACTGTTATTGTTCTATCAAAGTAATCTCTTGCTAATCTTGCTGACGCTTTTTCTACTACAATTGTTTCTGAGTTGCCGTTTATCTTAGGCTCTAATATAGTGAAATAAGCATTAGTCTGTGAGTTACCAAATATAGTATATCCGTTATTGGTTAGCTGAACGATCACCCCAGAATACGTGATTCTATCAAACGGTTGGTTGTTATATAATAATACAGCATAGCTTTCATCTGGAATCAATAAGGAGCTATTGTTGCTGTTGGCTGAACTCTTTTCTACATAGAATTTCAGCATATCTTTATCTGTGAATCCGGCTACTCGATATACTAATCTTACATCTAAATGACTTAGTAGGTTGGTGATGTTATTAGTAGCATCTACTCCGCCCTGCTTTTCATAATCTACTATCCAATTGATGTAGCTGGTCTTAGCTGTGCCAGAACCATAAATCTGTACATCACTTATCACTAAATGACTACGATCATTTACTAAGTATTGATCAAATTCTGCATTGTATTTGTAGTTATCAACGTCCACTGCTAAGTTATAGAACTCTGCTGGCTTAGTTAATGCTAATATACGCATCAGATCAAATGGCCAAGAACTGCTTCTGCGATAACTGAATTCTGCAGGACCTACATCTCCTACTTCCCAATCTCTTCTGAATATATTATTATTATAGTTACCTACAATTGATATAAACGGTGATATTACATCACCTGCTGAATCTACAGGAATGACTTGTAATAATTCTGAACGGATATATTTTGGTAACACGATAGGGTCACCGTTGTTCCAATCTATACCTGCTGCAAGGTCTCCCCATAGTATCAAGTTATCACTGGTATAAGGTGCAGGACCATATCTTTCTGTCCACCAAGTTGGTTGATTAGCATATCCAATCAATTGCCATGGAGTGGTGTTTGGGGTAGATGTATCATAGAAATATAAGTATGTACCTCTCCAATAGCCCTGATCGATCGGAGCACGGTCAATCTTGTTTCCGCTATCTCTATAGTTAAAACTAAATTGATTTGAATTATTGAAGAATTGAGTTTTGTAGTTGATCCTGTTTTGTCCTACCCAATCTAAGAAAGATTCAGAATAAATCTGCAAGAATTCATCATATGAATATTGTGTATCTCTAAAGAATCCAGGAATAACTTCATATGCTTGTACGGGAATAACGTTGCTTAACTTTAGATTGTTATATATACGTGTCTCAAACTCAAGCAGAACTTGATCTCTATAATCATCTAATTGTCCAGTTGTTGGATCATAATTACCATATAATTTAGTAAATGATCCATCATGCCCTACTATAAAATATGTAGGTTGATTATAAGCAGAATCAAGGGTGATACTAGGTATAGTAGCTGGATACAATCCCAACTTAGTTGGAGTATTTGGTACATAACTACCATACGTCTGATTATATTCATTAATAGTGATCAAGTCATTTGGCAATAGATCGGTGTTTACAGTTAATGACGGGGCATCTGTACTAACCACATAATCCACACCCGTAACTAATTGGGTAATCACTCCGCTTCTGGTTAGATATACTAATACCCCGTAATAATTAGCAGTGCTGAAATCATATACTCTACTTAATGGGTAAATGCTTACATCTAATGAGTTGGCAAAAGAATATGAATTGGTTACGTATATTGCTTTTGCAGGAAGCATATCGCTCCAAAAGAAAGATTCACTTTCTATTTTTGAAGCGGTGATCTGACTTACTGCATCATCTAATATAGATGCAGGTGGGGTGCTTCTATTATAATCAGTATTATTAACAGTATCAACTAATAATGTCTTATAGTTGATGTATTGCCTGCTGTTGAACAATAAAGAGTTGTATAGATTATGATCTTGTTTTCTTAAAAAGGCTCCTGGCAATGCTAAGGATGCACTATTCTGTATTATACTGTTGCCCCAAGGAACTAAATTCCCTAAATCACGATAATTATTAGGGCCAAATACTTCTCCTATAGTGTCAGGATTGTTGTAGAATGTGCTTTGGTATTGTCTTCTGATATCACCTACATTAACTGTAGTGATATCAGCATTGAATGGGTTATTAGCTAAATTGATAGGTATTTGATAGTAAGCTGCGGTACTTACTTGCTCACTTAATACTAATATCTGTATTACTGTATCTGCTGCCGCTATCGAAGGAATAGTAACAGTAGTAGTTGTGCCGGTTGTTGTTACAGTATAATCAACTTTGTCTTGTATAATATTATTAATATAAACTTGTACAGTAGGCCATCTTGTCGATGTTGAACTTACCGGGGCAATATCACATACAAAAGTATTCGTTGGTGCTGCTACACTATAATTAAAATCAAATATCTGATATTGAACACTAGGTGATACTGCGGTTTGCCAACCTAATTGTCTTACAAAACTATCTCTTGCTGTATAGTTATAAACATATCCGGTATTTACCGGTTGAGTGATAGGTGAATTACTTTGAACATAGTTAAATGTTTCTGAGTTTAATGATACCTCAAAACTTATATCACCGATATTATCGATAGAACTGTATAGTAGAGGAAAACCTAATACTAAATCATTTGTACCAATACCTATACCATAACGAAATAATGTACTACCAGTAAACGAAGTTCCAACATAAACTGCAGGATCTCCTAAGCTGATTCCATTATTATCAAATATGTCAAATTTAGGTGCTTGGTTAACTGTAATCTTTTGTTGACCGGATTGCCATTCAATACCATTGAAGTAAAAATCTTGACCCTTATAGTTATATCCTCTAAACACCGCGGTTTGTTCGTCTGGTAATACTAACCCATCTTCAGCTTCAGTCAGAGTTATTACTGGTGTGTCAGAGTCAGTGGTAACAGAAAACCGTGATATAAAAATCTTATTTCTAATTAAGTCAGACGTATCTGCTGCAAATACTACTCTTGCTCCCTCAAACAAAGCATAATTATCTAGGGATGTATCAGCAGTGACCACAGATGCAACTGATGTTCCAGTAACAACGCTTATATTAGGCCAATTCACTGTGATAACTGTATTGCTTCCGGAAAGAGCTACTAACGTAACTTGCGAATTTGTAGGCAATAGTTGTGTAGAATCTACTATATACTGAGTAGGTTCAAATAAACCAAACACCTGTGTAGTAGGTACTATTATAGTAGTACTATACGGTTGAATCACAGTTGACACAGATACTGATGCAACAGCAGTTAATACTAGTGTAGCTCCATTTTTCTCTTCAGAGATAGTGATAGTACCATCTCCCACTGAAGTAATATAGTAAGTTGTACCTGATGCAATGTTACCTATAGCCGAACCAAACACGATTGTATCATTTACATATAGACCGGTAGTGTTGTTCAATACTACCGCATTAGTTAATGCTCTTGTTTCGGTTGCTACTTTAGAAGTTATAGTTCCGGTTACTGCTGCAATAGTAGCATCATATCCAGTATAACCCGCTACATCTGGGTAATATTCTGGGTTGCCGGCTACATAGGTTAATGCATCTGTTGTTCTGAAGTCGATAAAGTCGATAGGTGCTTTACCTATAACACCTGAATCAAACAAGCGTATATTAGGGTAAAACTCTATTATAGGACGTTTAGCTTTATTGTATTGCGTGGCAAAAGTAGTAGAAATAGTAGGATCATTATTATATTCAGCAGTAGCAGTGATCACATCTATATGAAACCATCTATTACTCCTAGACCAGGCATTCCTGTTAATAGCATTTCTAGCTATTGTAATATAGTCTGGAGTCAGTGTTACGTATAATGTAACATCATAGTTACCTATATCATATGGTGTGGTATCGTATGGAATATAAGATCCAGCTGAGAATAATCCAGGTGATACTAGATTTTGAACCGGGATTAACTCAATTGCTGTTCCTACTCCCTCAACATAATATTGTACATTTCTGTAGCTTTCAGGATATATATTACCCTGTAACATTACTTTTAATCCGTTAGTAAACACTACATCATTAGGTGCGGTATAAGTTGGCTTACCTAATATGTTATCAATAACATCGATTCTGTTAGTGGTGTTATTGTCGGTGATCCTTAATACACCTACTTTGTTGGGTGTAGTTCCATCTTGATAATAAAGAATATCTAGAACTGCACTATTGTATGGGATCGCTTGTACCGCACCGGCAACATTTCTATAGAAGGATGTGTTTCCCCACTGTTGACCAAATTGAGCAGTAATCTTTTGTTCTGTAGGTATGAGTCCAATAGGAGTAAGTTGTATAGTAGGATCATTAGCAGTATCTCCTACATAGTTCACTACATAAAAGGTTGCATTTACATCTGTATAATAACCACCTTCGTAGTTATTATAATCAGCGGTGCTTCCTGGATATGTGTATGGTGCTGATCCGCCATTTTCATCATATAAAGTTTGATCATAAAACTTACTTACAA
>Ga0181348_1000082_pt1 | contig 33165 bp, 30 predicted proteins | sample Su13VDMM110DN_FD_130092 | JGI IMG/M metagenome (GOLD analysis project Ga0181348, IMG submission 130092) | Freshwater viral communities from Lake Michigan, USA - Su13.VD.MM110.D.N | ecosystem: Environmental > Aquatic > Freshwater > Lake | place: USA: Michigan | collected 2013-07-16
AAAGAAGTAGATACTTCAACAAGTGCCGGTGAATATACCGGACCAATAGAGCTTGGAATGAGGAAATGGGAATCAAATTATTTAGAACCTTTTACCGAATTTGTCAATACCGAAATAAATCGTAAAGAAGTGAAAAGTTCAACAAAAAATAATGTTAACAGAGTTGTTGGTGTTTGGGAAAAAAATGAAGTCGGTTCTTATGATATTGACACCCACAAAGTTCATACAATTAAAGAAAATAAGTCTAAAAAAAAAATTGTTAGATTATCCGAAAGAGATTTAATTCGAATAATTAAAGAAATAATTAACGAACAATTAAAATAAAAAACCCCCATTTAATTTGGGGGTTTTTTTATTCTTCTAACTTTCCTGAGACTTTAGATAATATTGTTGACAATGAACAAACTATCTGTGACATTATTTCAGATTCAAATTCTTCTCTTATTGATTCGGTCTTTTTATCGTACAACTTAGAAATCCTATCAAAATCTTTTTCAGGTAATGTAATGTCGTAATGGTAGACGTGATTTGTTATGGTAATTTTTCTATCGTCAAGAATTACAAAGATTTTTAACGCATCATTTTTAATATATCGTTTTCCCGACATTGGGGCGATTAAAAACTTTGAGGTGGGGTTGTTTATCAACTTATAACAAATAGACTTGCAAATCTTATCATTATCGGTTAAAATTTGATGTTTCTGTGCGAATGAGTTTCTAAGCATTAATAGATACTTCGCGTGTAACCTTTTGGCTAATCTTTTAAAAAATGTTTTCATAGTCTGTTTTTGTTTCTACAAAGATATATAAAATTTCCCATTAAACAAAAAATGGGAAGTTAAATAACCTCTCATTTTTTTCATAAAAATTAATTTTAGTTTTTAACTATATAAACCATTTTGACCACCTAACTCTATTAGATTTAATTGTGTCACAGTTCCTCCTGATAAATCACTAAATATTGGATGTGGTGTAGTTACTGTTTTAGTAGTACCACTACAATCAATAATACATACTTTAGTTTCCGTGTTGGCGCTTACATTTCCCATTTTTTGTTTTTTTATTTATAAATACTTTATTAATCCAAATACTTCATATTTACTACTTGGAATTTGATTTGTCTTTTATATGTGTTTATTTCCCCACTACTTATAACTTTGATGTCAACATAGTATTCGTTAGGTATCTTGTCTCTAGTGTCGAATATGAAATAATATTCGTTTGGTGTTCTATTGATTTTTGTCCAATCCTGAACTTCAACTTCAGTTTGACCTTCTCTAACATAAACTCTATAATACGCATCAACTTTCTGTAATAATTTTTGAGTAGAAAAAGCTTGTTTAATAATCACCCCCACTTTGCGGATATCGGTGTTATATATTTTTTCATCTTGTTTTAGCCCATAGAAATCAAACCCATATAATTTAGGTTCCGCCGATGTGGTCGTACCTATTTGGATTGAATTTTTAATTGGTAGTATTGTAAACTCATTTGTAATGTTAGGTAAATTAAACCCATTTAATATAATGTTTGACCATTTATCAGTAAACGTACAAGGTGTTTTATAACCAATTAATGGCGGTATACTAATTTCATAAACACCTTTAGTTGTTAAACAACTAGCCAAATTGATTAACCCAGGAATAGGAGTACCTGATGAGTCATTAATAGTAACATTTGGGTTGTTGTCCAAATTAATTGGGGTTCCATTATCATACAGGTATAGATATAGTTTATTTGTCTTACCCAATGTGAATAAATTTCTATCATCTTCGATTAAATCATTATATGACGTTTCTAAGAATGGTTCGTAAAATGTTTGAGTATGTCTAGTGAAAAATTGAACTTCAAAATTGTCGGTCAATCCGGTTAAGTTTTCAACTTGAGGTTTGTACGCTATTCCCCAACCTGAAACATTATTTAATGAACCATCTAAGATATCGTTTATCTCATTAGTCATATCAAAACTAATGTTCTCATCACCAAACTCAAAATGTTGAGTGTCAACAATATTTAAATTATTATAATTAACCGTCCCATTGTTAGTGTTACTGTAAATTCCTGGTTGTGACCAATTATCTATTGTTGTGGTTTGAAACCAATTTGATGGTCTTACTGAATAATTTTTGTCATTTTTAATTTCATAAATTAAATCAGCAAAGTCATAACCAACACCCTCATCCCATAATTGGGGTGATGGTATTCTAAACAGAATTAAATCAAAAGATGTTGCTCTTTGTCTTCCTTGGGATGTTTCGGTATTTAGAAAATCATTAAAAGATGAGGTGTTAATCATTCGTAAAGTATGTTTAACTTCACCCCCACAATTCATTGAAATAGTACCATCAAGTACTTTTTCTGATAATAACGTTAAGTCTAAATCGAATATAAAACGACTATAACCATTTGGGTATTGTGTGTTAATAACTGACCCATAAAACAATTCAGTAACAGGGTTTTGGCCCGTGTTAGTAAAACTGTTTGAAATTAAGGTGTTATTTTTGCTAAAATATGAATTATTTATCGACATTTAATGTTTTACATATAAATATCAATTCAATCTAATATTTTCGTTTAGAATTGTATTTTCTGCGTCCGCTAATAAAGAATTAATCTCAACCAACGATTGTCCACTACCTGAAGCGATAGGAATTGGGGGTACGGTTGCAATTGCGTGTACGTGACCTCCTAAGAAATCAACAATTTTTCTCATCACCTCAATTAACTTGTCACCCCTAACCATTGGATATGTTTTGGCTTCAATACTGTCTTTACTACCCGATTTACCATAACCACCAACAAACATATCTTGGGGTATTCCATATAATGTATCAGCTAAAGATATTTTACCATTAGGTCCGTCAGAGTCGTGAGAAATTAAATACAATTTTTGAGCACCTAAAGTAGCATAAGTGATTGGTTCGTTAGGTCTAAAAATAAAGTTGTTAACTGTTTCAATAATTGGTTTAATAGCCGGACCAATTTTAAAGTTACCATTTTCATTATCCCACACTAAGAAAAAACCTTTATAAACATTTGATGTTGTTGCCGGTTTAATTTTTGAGAAAAATTTAGTATAGTTAACTATCTCAATAATATCGTCAGGACTTGGTGTTGAATTAAATTTAACTCCTTTCTCATATGTTAATTTTGACGGTGTCACTACAAATGGGAATGTTTTCTCAGGTGAGGCATTTCCCTTATTATTAACCGCAAATTTAGATTCTTTAAATTGGTTAAAAACACCCACAATAAAATCATTAATGGTTGTTACCGCTTCGTCAAATGTAACCCCTCTAAAACTTACCAATTCAAGAGGTCCACTATAATCGGTCCCATTACTGATTTGAGTTATTGTATGGACCTTAAAATTACTACTATTGGTCTTTTCATTTGGTTTAACTGTGTACAAACCAACTGACCCAGTAAACGCGTTTTGTTGATTCTCCAAATTAGTAATGTCCCAAACAACCATTTTTTGAACAACCTTAACTTCCGTCTTAGTTTTAATTTGAGTTTCAGGTTCTAACTCTTCTTTTTTTTGCGTGAATTTACTTAATTGTAAAAACGCTCTCGTAGTATTTGCTACGGGTAATTGTGTTTTAGTTAATTTATTAGTTTTACCAGCTCTAATTAATAATTCATCTTCTTTAATAATAATGTCAGCACTACCCCTACCTAAAATTCCTTGGTCTTTGGCTTCAGGAAAAACTCCTTTACTTTCTTTTTTCTTATAAGTCCCGTCATCATTCAAAATAGCCAAACTATCTTTAATTCTATCACCACTTGATAACATTTTTTTCGCACCTTGAAAATACTCAAATGGTGTCGTCATTGGGGATGAAAACGGACCTTGAATATAAAATTGGTTTTGAAACGGGTAATCTTTATTTGAATAAACTAAATGAACATATTCTCCTTTAATTGGAACCATTTTAACAAAAAACGGTAATAAAGGTAGAAACAACACAGGGTCTTTAGTTGTCCAAGGGTCAATTTTTTCATTCCAATCAGGAATACTTTTAATAATATCTTCGTAATTCTTAGTCTCAGGTATAACACGAATACGACCCAACATCATAGGGTCATTAACGTCATACACCTCACCAGGAAATATGATTTGATTATTCCGGTAACTCAACATAGATTGGAACGTTATTATTTACTGATTTATTTTCTGGCATTAGTTCTTGTATTATATTCTTTTAATACTGAATTATAAGTATTTTCTAAAGTATCTAAATGGTGAGTTAAGTTAAGTAAAGTTTCTTTAACAGACTCAAAGTCTTTTTGGAGTACCTCCATAGCCATAATTAAATCACTATTTGAACTTGATTTGGGGTCGTTAATCACCTCAATAGTTTTGTTTGTTATTTCTTCTTTTGTCATATTATAATGGTTTACCAAATCCACTTGCAGGTATTGTGAGCCCGGCTGGTGTCATAGTTAATGGTGGTATCGCTATTTGTAATTTACCATTCTCAGCACTTTCATTAGATTGTGCTTTCAATTGTGAAAACGCACTTAAAACCGATAAATTAGGACTACCATCAGGCATATCACCTGTCGGAATACCTATTTTTTGAAGTTCCTCAATTGTTCCAACAAATGCTCTTGTTGCAGAATACCCGTCAAGTAATTGGGATGCAAATAATAAAGGTAAGGATATTTCACCACCCCACCCTGTTGTCGCTATTTTAAGTAACCAAAGTAGTTCGTCAATAACACTTTTACATTCTCTCCAATCTTTAATAAATTCGGCAACAGTCATTAATAACTGAACTAACTTTAAAATCATTGTTATTTTTTTATCAGCCTTTTCTTTGGCCAAATCTATAATAACACTTTGTATTAAATTTTTAATATCTTTCTTAATTAATTTAAACAACTCTTGTACGAAAATTGCCCCAATTTTAGATATGATGTTTTTAAAGAATGTTTTAAATCTTTTAATGAAATCATAAAATGAATTAACCGCATCACCAATACTTTGACCTATCGCCTTTAACATAACAAATAATGGTAATAAGATTTTAGGTGATAATAATGCGAATGCTAATCCTTTAACAATCCCTTTTAAAAAATTTAAATCAATTTCGGCTTCAAGACTACCATTAAGAGCTAATCCTCCCCAATTAGGGTCACTCGCAATTAATTTTGAAATATTGTTAGCAATATCCTCTTCTTTAGTTCCCTCAACAAATAACATTTCATTTAAGGAATCGGTAATCGCTTGAGCGTTTAATGGTAAGTTAACCATATCACAAGTCTCAAACTGAATAACCCCATTTTTAATGTTATTTACTCGGTCTTGTATTTTTCTTAAATCAATGTCGGTAAATTCATAGAATGAATCGTCAACATCGTCATATTCGGACAATTTAGAGATTCCACTAACATCAATTTGTTTTCGGTTGTCAAAACATAACCCAAGTATTCTTTGGATTATCATCATCGCTTTACTCGAATCCTCAACTTGGTTAATACCAAAGTCACCTTTGATAGAAATTGCACCCGTAATAGCTTCAATAACCCACGAAATTATATTATGGAAATCAACTATTTTAATGGTCTTATAATAATCGACCATAAATTCTTTAACACTATTAACCCCACCAACACGATTTTGTAAATCAACTTTAAACCACGGACCTGTTTGTCCAAAATTATCATTCTCAACATATTGGAGATTAAATAGAGGTTGACCTGAACGTCCATTATATAATTGACCATTATCTGTTTGATAATCATTTCCACTTTGAATTCTTTGGTACAACTCTTTATTCATTGTGAATGGTGTACTCTGAACACTTAATGATTTTTTTTCGTATAATAATTTACCCACAGAACTGTTAGGGTCCTTTTTCAATAAATTACCTAAATCGACCGATTTTACTTTTACATAAATTGATTGATTACTAAAGGTTTGTGTTTGGTCACAACCAACGGCAGTTAAACACTCAGCGGCGATAAGTTCAGCTAAGATAGGTTCAATTTTCTTTAAAGTTTTTGTCATTATTTTCTTGATGTAGGAAACTGAACTTCCCCCTTTACCACCAAGTATTGACTTAATATCTAAAAGTTGTTCAAATTGGTTTTTTAACTCTCTTTGGAAACTTTTTGATTGTTCTTTTAGTTTGTCTAATGACTGAGTAACGTCCGATTTTTTTTGGTCAAAAGAAGTTCCGGCATTCTTTTGTAATCCATCATACTTACCTTTTAGATTGGTATAACTCTTAGTTGAAGTTATCTTGCTCTGAACTTTTTTATATCCCGAATTTATATCTGACATACCCTTATTTCATTTTGTACGACCCACCTGTTGTGTCGGTATCTTTATCCAATAAACTTTTAATAATGTCATCATCCATATCAATATCCGATATTGTAAAATTACCACCACTATTTGAGTTAAGGTTTGCCTTTTCCCAAATACTTGATTGTAATTTAGATAGGGATAATTTTTTCTCAACGCAATCGTTGATGATTTTTTGTTGTTTTTCAATGACCGGTCCTATCAATGTCATATCTTCAGGTTCCTTCATCATTGCCAACATTTTATTTTGAATTCTGATGGCGGTGTTTCTTTGTTCCACAAGTTCATTGTAGATTTCTTGCATTAACGACAGGATTGAATCTTGAGTTAACTTAATTTCTTTTTTTGCTGGTCTTCCCATAATAACATAAATATTTACTTAACCATTTTTTGAATCAATGTGAAATACATACCTTTGTACTTCTTCATCGAACTTCTTATTTCTTTAGTCGATAAATTTGTCATTTCTCTGAGAGCTAATAAAACTATGTTTTTGTTAAATTTATTATTATCATTACCAACAAATATGTTTTGATAATTCTCAAACAACTCATATAACGCGTGACCTAATTTTTGTTCGTTCTCACTTAAATTTTCATTTTTAAGGAATTCGTCTAACTCCAATAAAAAATTAGCAATAATGGTTGGGGCATCAATCCCGTCACTTTCAATACTATACGAATATTCGTCATTATTTTCAATATCATAGGAAATGTCCTCATACGATATTTTTCGATTCATTTCCTTTTGGTCTTTAATGATTTGACCCATTAGATAATTTTTACAGATGGTTCCAAAATACGAATAAGCCTTTTTTTCCTTAGCAGGTTTAAACTTATCAATCTTGGTCATCAAAAAGGAGTGTGTGTCAATATGTATTTCGTAAAAATCCATATTTTTTCTGTATAATTTGTATCTTCGAATTATTGAAGATATCATCTTATCTAAAGGTTTTCTTAAAAAATCATTGTAAATTTTATTTTTTTCTTCAAAGGTAGTTGCGGTTAAATAATCTACAACCGCTAACTCCTCTCTGACATCAAAATAATTTTCTTGTGTTGGTTTTCTACCTTTCTTTTTTAACTCCGTACTTGTTTCAATAGTTACATTGTTATCGCTCATTAAACTGTTTCAGGTTCAAATTTTATGGCCCTATCACTGATAAAGAAATATTCTTTTTTAGCCGATTCAACCCAAAATCTTACCTCATCATCAGTTAAAGAATCTTCACCATTTTTATAATTCCAAAAAATAGAACCTTCACGTAAATTAACGTGTTTGTACCCAATTCTTGGTATGGACATAATTTTCACTGAGTTATGTGTCATTCTCAAGAAAAATTCATAACCAAATGTTAATCTGAATGACGGTTTAAATAACCCATAATCCAAGAATTTTTCTTTTTTAATAACAATACCTGATGTTTGGAAATTTTGGTACTGAAGTAATGTTTCGTTAGTTAAAATACCCATTTCTTGACTAAAATTCGCGGCAAATGTCGCTTCATTTGTGAAACCCGCAAAGACACCTTTGTCAGTTGTATCAACAACAATAGGTAAAAATGCGTCAACGTCAGGATATGATTTACTATATAACTCAACATTTTTAATCCATATGTTTGAGTACTCATCATCGAATTCAAATAGTGAAACCCATTTAGATGACGATTCTCTAACACCGATATTTACTTGTTCCGCATAATTTGGTGTTTTAGTCCACTCAATTTTTTTAACATTTAAATCCCCAAAATCAAACGATTCTAAAAACTCAGTTAAATGTGTTTCGTTAGTGTGAACGATTACCAATTCATTGATTGGTAATTTTTGGGTTTTAATTGATTCAATTGCTTTTCCAAAATATTCATCAAAATTTAATGTTTTTGATGATTTAATAGGTAATATTACCGATACGTCAAATTTTTCCATATTATTCTTCAATTGTTTGTAGTTTAGATAATTGGTCTTCAAATGATTTTTGTCTAACTGAGAAATATTCTTCAAATAAAGAAACCGCTTGTTTATTAAAATCTTCTTTAGTTGGTAAAGTATCAACTGTTGATTTTATTTTTTCGTGAAACTCCTCACTGATATTATCCTCTAACCAATTTTGTAAGTGGTCCGCAATAACATCAATAATTTGTGTTTTATTTTGAACCCAAATCCCATTGTCTTCATTAATCCAACTTGGTAATAAATTTGGAACTAAACCAATTACAGGGACATTTGATTTCATTGACTCTAATGGAAATGTACCATAAGCGCTTGTTTCATCAATCCAAACCGAGACAAAACTTTCACTTAATTTTTTTGCAAATTCAACTTCACTTAATCCTCTCATATCACTTAAAGTTACCCATCTATATTGAGGGTATTTTAAATAAAACGCTTTGATTAAATTAACGGTATCTCTTTGGTCTCTCGAATGGATTGAGATTATTGTTTTTGCCGGTAAATTACTTGGTTTAAAATTGTCAGAAATGTATGGTGTTAAAATATCAAACGATACATTTTTCATAATTTGTTGGATTTGGTCTTTTTGTTCTTCCGATGTTGTAATACATTTGTAGAATCCAAATTGAGACCAAGTCTCACCAGGATTTAAAGTTTCCAACATATTGTCATATGCTTGACATAAAACAATTTTACCACAAGGTAATTTAGTGATTTGACTCATAACAAAGGCAAATAATTCAGGAATAACAATAAAATCATCAGGGGTTACTTGTAAGTTTTCACCTTCGATTGATTGATGAGGTAATTCATCGTATTTTTCACCTAACCAAGATGATACACCCGTGTAATCAGGTTTTTCGTGTAACATAATAGGATTAAACCCATTATCCTTTAATGTCAGACCTAAGTTGTAAATATAAGCTAAAGACGCTTTAGCATTACCTTTAGTGTCCTGAACAATTAAATAAATTTTTGAGGTTTTGCTTTTTAAATTCTCAACGGAAGTTTCAATTTTTGTGATTTGTTCTTGATTCATATTAGTATTTATTTAGGATTTTTTTATTTAATAACGTGTTAAATGCCAACTTAAATGGTATTGAAAGTTCCGTACTTTTTCCACCTAATGTTTCGTCAACCTCCTCACTTTCAGTCATTATGATTTCAACCATAGTTTTAACCATTTCATATTTAACAATACTGATGTGTGTTTCTCCCGTAACAACAATAGACGGTTGTTCGATATTGATGTATGTTTCCATTTCGTCAATATCCAAATAATAATGTTCGTTTAATACTTTTAACATTGTAATAGTTCTTTTAATTTATCATCCAACTCTTTAATTGTTGTTATTGTATGTTCTGATTCAATATCTTTATTGTATTCAGTTTCATATTTAATCACAATTTTATTTGTCGGATACTCTAATAATAATGCGGGATTAGAAGTAAGTAAAACATCAATTTCATTCCACATTGAATTAATTGTCAAATTACTGTAGAATTTGACTTTTTCTAATTGACAACCGAACTTTGATAAGAAGAATAATGTTGCGGGTTTTGATTTACCAATTTCGTCAGAGACTATCATTAATTCGTTTTCGTCTCGGTATTTGACATAAATTTCTTGTAAATCATTAAATGAACTGTATTCTGTCGATTGTGAATGTCCAAATATCTCCATTGCAAATTCTTCATATAAAAATGAAAATAATTCCTCATCTGACTGAAACTCAAAATGATTTTTTAATTCTAAAGATGTGACGGGTAAATTAATTTTATATTCAAAAGGTTCTTCGTCATCAACCCCTTCCGTTTTATCTATATAAAATTTTTGGTAAGTTTGTTCTATCTTACCAATGGTGTTCCGAAGAACACCATTAACTTCAATTCCTATTCTCATTCTTAGTTTGACTCGTTATCGTATTTGTCAAGGATTCTTGAGATTTTTGGGTTACGAACAATATCTTTTTTATTAGTGAATTCAAATACTTTAACAGTATCATCAGTATCATCCCTAAATTTTTGAATTGCGTCCCACAAACCACTTTGTCTCTTGTCTTTATATCTATCTGACTGTTCAACGTCACCTGATATGAAAAATTTACTATTGAAACCTATTCTTGTCAATAGTAATTTCATTTGACTTGGTGTAGCATTTTGACCTTCCTCAAAAATAAGGATTGAATTATCAATATTCATACCCCTCATAAACGCTAGTGCGAATACTTCAACAACCTCAATTTCTTTAAGTTTTTCTCTCGCCTCTTTTCCGATGATTTTATTTAATAAGTAATAAGATGGGAAGATATATGGGTCTAATTTCTCTTCCATATTACCCGGTAATGAACCTAATTTTTCTTCAGCTTCAACCGCTGGTCTAACTATGATTATCTTTTCGTATGGTGTTGTAGGGTCTGATAACAAATCAACCGCTGCTTTCATCGTTATATAACTTTTACCAACACCTGCGGGTCCTGAACATACCGTAATCTCATTATTAATCAAAGTTTCATAATACCTTTTTTGAGTGTCAGTTAAAAACTTCTCTTTGGTTTTACGTTTAATGATTTGAGAGATAAGGTCTTTACGACTCATAGGTTGTTTAACCTCTGTAGAGTCAGAACTTGGTGTGACTTTTTTTCTGTTAGCCATTTAATTTCTTTTAAATTTTATAGATGTAAATCATCTAACATTAAATAGTTGTTTAATGAAATCTATTTATTAAAGAATAGTTAAGTCTTGGTAAAAGTAATTACTGTGCCACCTCCACATATTTTTTAAACGACCCCCAATTTTTTGAGATAAACGGGAATAAACTATTTTGGTAATCCTCAATTAAGGTTTTAATGTTGTCCGGATTTTCATTTCTTGTTTGACTTTCATAATGATACGCAACTAATGACCCATCATAAATGTTTTCATATCCTAAAGAAATTAATTTTAAGTTTAACTCCACATCTTCAAAACAATTGAGGTATTGTTCATTAAACATATTTGACTTAATAAATGTTGTTTTTCTTACCCCTAATAAAGCCCCTGTGGACCCAATACCCACTCTATGTCCTGTTGTGTAGTTATAATAATTCTTTAAGTTATAATGAGTTAACTGTATTTTTTTTTCTTTATCAACATAAACCATAATACCGTCGTGCTGGACACTGTTATCCCCAAAATGAAGTCGACACCCAATGGTTCCTGTTTTATGTTTTTCCTTGAAGGTCTTTAACATACCATAAACAACATTATTTAATAGTTTAATATCATTGTTACAGAATAATAAAAACTCATATTCATCCCCAATATAATTTCTAACCACTTCATTATTTATTTTGGCAAAGTTGTAATAATCAAATTCGATTAACTTAACATTAGTGTTTTCATATCTTGATTTAATAATCTCTTTTTCTTCATCAGATGACCCTGTATCCGCTATGAAGATATCATATAATGATGAATTACATTGTTCGTGAAACGAATCAATACAATCAAACAACAAACCCAATTTACTTTTTGTTGGGATAATTACCGCCATTTTACCAATGTTTTTTATCGGTTTTTCTTTAATTTCGGGGACATAAATTTTACTTGGTTTTAAGTCCAAAGGTAATTTATTTCCATATTTTTTTACAAATAAATCTTTAGAATCATAAAACTCTTGATTAGGTTTACCAACCGATTGATGAGTAATTTCGAATGATGATGTAACACCAATCTTAACCCCATCCAAATAGTTAGGGATACAAAATAAATGGTCATAAAAATGGAAACGACCAATCGTCTCATCAAATTTATGTTTGATTTTTGTTTTATCAAATGATATGAATAAACCATCAATTGTTACCACAGGAACTAAAAAAGGCATTTTTGGTGAGTACTTACTTAACCATTTTTTAGAACCTTCAGGTTGATGATAAACTTGACCTACCATAGTTTGAGACATTCGTTCCCAATACACCCCTGACTCAGGGAAATAACAACTACCTGCCTTTCCAATTATCCCGAATTCGGGGGAATTAGAATAATCCTCTAATAATTTCTTACCCCAATTTTTCTCAAGTTTAATGTCGTTATGACAACAAACTACAATATCGTACTTTGATTCTTTAATACCTTTATTGTAAAGTTCGGATAATGAGTATTCGTTATGATTTACATAGGGTAAAACCTCCACCCATTGAAGTCCTGACGTTAATACAAGATGGTCGTTAAACTTATCATTGTATTCTTTATCTTTATGTGTTGAGTAAATTATTGTTATCATATTTTTTTTTAATATAAAAATAATTAAAAAAAAGAATATATTAAATAGATGTTTGTTGAATTAATTGTTTAATGTTATCCCCCAAATCTTCCGATTTAATTTGCCAACTTTTAAATTGTTCAATTACCTGTTCACGATTAACAAAATGGTGAAATCCTCTTTTTGATAGTTTATCTGATTCCGGAATTTTATGTTGTATTTGAATTTTTCTATCAATTAATTTATCATTCATTGGTGAAAAACCATACCAAAGTATAACAAATTCAGTTGTATTATAAGTACCAAAATGACGACCTAGAGGATAACTTGAAAAGTAATTACTTAATTTTCTGGATTTTTTAAATAAAAAATTATTCAAATCGGTATATGAGGCTCCGTGAGTTCGTTGGAGGAATAAATCCTCATTATAATCAGGGTTATTAAACTCATCATTTACATTATCAACCATAATGTATGGTGGGATATAATAATCAACATCATCATTAATGTCATTTAGTAATGAATAATCACCAATTAAAAATTCAGTAGTGTTTAAAACTATTCTCCACCCACTAATTAACTTTTCAATACTCATTATTTCTTCATCAACTAAAATCGCGTCAAAATTTTCATTTTTTGTGTTAATAATTTCCCAAGTTGGACAAATTTCTTTTATTAGATTAACTGAATTATCATTAGAATGATAATTAATCATAATACCGTGGTCAAAATATTTTTTATGGTGGTTTAACCACCAAGGTAATAAATATTCTTCATTATAAAAATGCGAAATAACCGTTTTCATATTACTATAATAATTAATTATGAACAAATAATACACCCTCAACTTTTATTGGGTTTGTTTTACCACCTATTTTTTCAGCATAAATCCCATCCGAATTAGCGGTAAAGTCAGTCCATTGTGTTGTTTTAATTAAATCCATATGAGAAATAAATGAACCCATATCAATAAAATCAATTTTAACTGAACTATTTAAAACCGAATATCCAAAATGACTATGTACTGAATCACAATAAACCATTTTAGTGTTGTGATTTTTCGCCGTCATAATCATTCTTTCTAAAAAAACGGGAACATAATAATTATCTTCGTTAGTAAATAACACCCAATCAGCGTGTGGTTCCATCATTGATACATTATGTCTATGATAAAAACCCCAATGACCTTTATGTTCTAAATTATCAATAAATGTTATCTTATCGCTTAAACTTCTAAATTTGTCAGCCAAACCCACATCGTTTAAAGGTCCGTCGTGATGTATATAAATCTCATAGTTATCGTATGTTTGACATAAAAACGAATGAACACAAGTAAATGCTGCCTCTATTTTTTTATCTGAACCATTTAAATATGCCGATATACATATCCTTATTTTATTGTTACTCATCTTTTTTTTTAATAATAATATTTAATCTTATTGGTTTTGTCAAATTTAGATGATAATCCAAAACAAGGTACGTGTCCCCATAGTGGTACATAATATATCTCACTATCACTAAAAAACAATGACGTTATCGCAAATGTTGAACGAGATAATATTACTATTTTAGCGTTACATAACAAAAAAAGGTCGTATGATTCATCATTTGATGATAAAACAGGGTATGGTATCTTTGTAGTATCTTCACCAGGATTAGTTACTATAACAATATTAAAGTTTGGATTTTCTTTTTTTATATCATCCAAACATTCTTGAATACGATTAAAAGGTATTGGTGATTGACTATTTGTATGGTTCCCATATTTGTTCTTAACAAAAGAATCTACATCATTATCAAGTATTTTATCATCATTTAATATTTTTGAAAACTCACTAGAACACATTCTGCCGTCATAATCTTGATAACCCCTAACATCGTCTAATCTAAGATGAACAACGATTGTATTTTCAACCTCAAAAGGTATTGTATAATTTTTTTCCTGAGATTTTAATTTAAAAATATTGATAACATCACTATATATAAATGTTTTAAAATATGTCAACAAATCCATACCAATTTCTAAAACAACTTTACTAATTATTTCAAAAAAATGGATGGTATACATTTCAACAATAACGTCATCTTTAATTAGTTTTGAGTTATGAATGTCAATATAATCTAATAAAGATTCAATAAAGATTGAGTTCACATAGTTTTGATTAAATGGTACAAATTTAACATTGTCTCCCGATTTGATGAAATTTCGGTCGTATCTAATTTCTAAATTATTTTTATGTGCATAAATAATTTGTGCAATAAATGTTGTAATATTCGCACCAAGTCTATCACCCCTACCTAATAATTCAATATAACCCATACCTATTTAAAGATTAACAAATGGTGGGTGATTTATGATTACATTAGGGTGACTAAGTACATTAACCATATCAATAGGTGTTGGTAGAATTTCCTTATTTAAATTAAGTTCATTATTAATAAATTTTTTATTAATAAATGTACATTCAAAAACATCTGGAATATCAACACCTTTATGGTTTTTTAATGGTTGACAACAATTATTTACGTGAAAATGCAATAAAGTATGTGTTTTATTAATTTTGTCAAAAACATTTTCAAAATCATAAACAAAATGGAATTCAATAACCATTTGATTAAATTTGTTTAATTGTTCGCTAGTTAATATCTGTAACCAATTATTCTCAAAACCTTCAATATCCATTTTAAGAAAAATATTGTCATTACCATCAATTAAATCAAATAAATTAGTTTCGGTCGAAGTATTATTTAACCCAATATTTTTTTTAATAAATCTGATTCTTTCATTACTTGAGTTGAGAAAATCAATTGTCCCGTCAAATGCCAAACAATCAGTTTTGTATTTGTCACAAAAATGTTCTTCAAATGAGGAATCGTCAGAAATTCCTGCTGAAATGAAAAAATCATAAGTAACGTTTGGTATGTCAATTATAACATATCCACCATCATTATTTTTTCCAACCCTTATTTTATCATAAGGACTTTCGTATAGTGTTAAATCAATAGGGTTCATATATCTTTTTTTTTATTATAACTCAATAGAGTTTTTAGGGAAATATTTTATATAAATATCGTTATTGTTATTTCTATTTTTTTTTATTCGTTCTTTAATTTCTGAGAAAAAATTCCAAGCCAAAGGAACAAAAGCAATTTTAGTATCATTATCATAATTTGATAACAATTCAATACTTGTTATTTCAGTGTCAGTTCCTGGCGTTAATAATCCCTGTTTTAATGGATTATCATCAATAATAAAATCCATTTTAACATTCGCAAAATTTAAAAAAGTCATACCTTTAGCCGCCGCGCCATATCCAATTATTTTATATCCATTGTCTCGATATCTTTGAATTACATTGATAAACTCATCGACGATTTCTAAAACATTCTCTCGGTATTTAATATACCTATCGTAAGTTAACAACCCTTTTTCTTTTTCAACTGAAATTAAATTATCAATTAAAAATTTATTTTTGTCTTTTTTACTTAAAACAAATAAATAACTAACACCGTGAACAGGTGTTTTGATAACATCAATTAAATGTAAATTAGTTCGTTTTGATAACTCATTGAATGAATTAATATTAAAAAAGGAAATGTGTTCGTGGTATATTGTATCAAATTCATTATTATTCACCATTTCAGATTGTGAGGTTTGAATAAATAATAAGGAGTCATCGTGCATTAATTCATAACAATTATCCAAAAATTCTTTAGAGTTTTCATTATGAGCAAAAACATTTTGTGCGGTAATTACATCAAATTTTCTACTAAAATGTTTATTGTCAAAATAACCACAAACAATGTTATGGTTTTTTGAACTGACCGGATATAAATTTTCAGATGGGTCAATACCATAGGTATCCCATCCTTTATCTTTAAAATAATCCAATTGAGTACCATCGTTACACGCAATATCCAATACAGAACCCGACATTAAACCTCTATATTCATTAACAAAATTAACAAACCAATCAAAATATTCTCTCAACGTATCAGAAGTGCCACTAACATATAAATAATTTCTAAATAATAAATCAGGGTTTACAATATGTGATAATTGTAAATGATAACATTTAGTACACAAATTAAGGTTTAATGGGAATTTTGGTAATATTTCACCATCACTATGATATGAATTTGCCAAAGGTTGTTCACCTAAATTTAAAATTTCTGTTAAATTATTATTAGCGCAACAGATACATTCTATTTTTTCATTATAATCCATACTCTATTATATTATCTCTTCTGGTTAATTTGATATTATCGAAATTGTCAACAATTCCTTTAGTTATACTTTCAATTGTTTCTTCAAATTTAAAATCAAAATTATTGATAAATTTGTCACAATTGATTGAAAAATTGTAGTTTTTACTTTCAAGTTTATTTGTCGGTATTTTATTTGGTGATTCCATTTCCACAATTTCAGCTCCAGTTATTTTTGACACTCCCATTGCGATTTTTTCAGATGTACTATTAAACGACGCTAAATTATAATGGCCTCTCAAGTCTTTAGGTTCGTCAATTATTTTAACTATCGCCGAAGTTAAATCATTAATACCTAAAATCGGTCTTAAAGTGTCTTTAACATATAATTCAATTTTTTTAGTGTTTAACGCCGATGAGGTCATTGAGTTTATCATAACGTCACTTCTCATTATTGGCGAATACCCATTAACAGTTCCGAATCTCAAACCATAATACTCCACACCTGAAAACTCAGAATAAACATCAATCATATGTTTGGTAATATCATAGTTATTATATGGAATAAAACTACTATATTTTTCATCAACAACTAAATCACCTGTCATTCCATACACACTAGAACTACTAGCGTAAATAAATTTAATTCGTTTATTAATTGATTTGATTTTATTTAATAATTTTAAAAAATTAACCACGTTATTATTAAACGCATTCATAAAATCCCCTTGACACATTTTAACACTTGAGTGTGCCGCCAATAAAATCACTACTTCGTGTTCAGATAAGTACGATTCGGATAATGAATTAAAATCAACATTTATTGAATCATTTTTATCAAACCACTCAATGTCGACTGAACTTAATTCGTAAGGTAAATTTTGTCTTAAAAAACTACCTATATAACCACTACCACCAATTATTAATATTTTTTTATTATCCATACTATATACCGGTAGAACCAAATCCGTTCTCACCTCTTTCTTTTTTGTTTATGGTTTCTTTCTGAACCAAATTAACCCATTTTCCGTTAACTACAGGACATAACACCGCTTGAGCCACCTTCATACCTTTAGTGATGGTAAACGACTCTTTATTCGTGTTAAAAATGATTGCTTTAACCTCACCTGTGTATCCATTATCAACAGTACCAGGCGAATTTAAACACATTAAACCTTGTTTTAGTGCCAAGCCACTCTTAGACCTAACTTGTACTTCAAAACCATCTTTAATGTCCAAGGAAATTCCGGTAGGAACTAAAACTCGTCCAAATGGTGGGACAACTATTTCTTCAGTTGAATGTAAATCAAACCCTGAATCACTTTCATAGTTATATTTAGGTTCAACCGCATCAGGATGTAGTACTGTATATCCTAACTCCAATTGTGGGGTGTAATTTTCGAACTCAGATTCAAGCTCTTTAACGTCAACACCTAATTGGTTCATAATTTCATTATAATCAATATCTTCATCGTCAAAATTAGTGTCCGAGAACATTTTTCTAATATTATCGGCCTCTAATTTGAAAGATTCTATGTCGTCTTTATTCATTGTTCTAATTCTTTAAGTTTTATCACTATGTCAATTAATACTCTAACATCACGTTCACAGTATTCAGTTATTTCATTTATTTTACCTTCATTCCAGTATGCGGTATGTACTTTATCTCCCGTAATATCACCTTCTTTTGGTGATGGAACACCTAATGACACACATAATAAATCTAACGACCCAATTGAACTATAAGCTCCGTATTGCCAAACATCTTTAGTGTCAATCGCCTTTACTTCCCAAGGTTTTGTATCGTAAGATGGTAACATTGAAGAAGGTGCGATTCCATTGATAATCATTCGTTTAGCCAATGTCGGAATATCGAAGTTTTTTAGATTGTGACCACAAAGATAGAAATCCAATTTATAACACTTATCTAAAACTTTTTTACAGTCACGTAATAATTTTTTCTCATCGTCACCCGAAAATGATTGTGATTTAATCTCACCATTATCCATAACGAACTGAACGTTAACACAAACAATTTTAGCAAACTCAGGAACTAACGCCGCACGTCTTTTAAACATAAAGTTTTTTTGGTCAATTTCCACCAAAGCATCTTCAGGAAATCTTTTCTGAAACCAATCAAAATATTTGTCAAATTGATTCGCAATTTCAGGTCTTTTTTCAAGACAACTGTCGTAATCTTTTTCAATTCCTACAGTTTCAATGTCTAAGAATAAAATCTTAGTTAAAGGTATTTTTATCATTTTTAATTAATTAAAGATTTGTAAAATTCTGCTCTTGTTTTAGTAACAACATTTAAGTCGTAAGTGTCTTTAACCGTTTCATAAAGTCTCTCACCCATATCTTCAATCATATTTGGATTAGTCACCAATTTTTTAATGTGTGAAGCCCAATCACTATGGTTATTTGTTTTATTTACCAATAATGCGTTACCATCAACAAATTTACCATTTTCTAACGAATGTTTCAAGTCAATTGTGTAAGGACCTACGTTAGACGCAATTAACGCTTTTTTATAAAACCCTGCCTCGATAACTTTTAATTGTGATTTCATACGATTAAAAATATGGTCTTGAATTGGCGCCAATGAAATGTCAAAGTTAGAATAATTCATTGCGTAAGTATTAACAGGTTGAGTCCAAACACGTCTATATGGTTGGTCTAAATCCGATTCGAAAGGTTCGTTAGTGAATTTTTTTAAGTAATTTAAATAATCCCCACTAACGGTACGGTAATTATTAGTAAACAAATTTTCATATTTAACCCATACAGTTTCGTGAGGTAAAATCGGTCTTTGCTTTTGTTCTCCTGTGTCTTTATTTAACTCAGTCACATTACCTCTAGTGTCAAAACCACATAAAACGTACTGTAAATTATTATTAAGTACCGAATTTTTTTGAACAAATCCCCCCAATAATTTTAAGTCGTGTTCGTGGGAAGAACCACCTAACCAACCAATTCTAATTCGGTCAGATTTTAATGTTGGTTGATTAAATTGAGACTCTTTTGGATTAATAGCGTTAGGTAACACCACCACATTTTTATTGTACTTTGATATTTCATCTGCAAATAACTTAGTTGTTGTTGTCACATAACTAGCAACTTTTAAGTTATTTATAATTTTTTTGTGGATGTTGTTATTAAGGATAAGTTGGTGTATTGGATGTTCTTTTGTTGGTAACCAATAATCATCAATGTCAACAATAACGACAATCCCTAAAGACTTTAACTCTTCAATTAAAATTGGTGACGCATCATAATCGTGACCAATATTTCTATGTACGTGTACTATCTGATATTGTTTCCAATAGTTTAAATCACCAACTTTCGGTTCATAATCAATATCTACGTGGAAGTCCTCAGTATACAAATCTTGTAAAAATGTATGAGGGTCTACAGACCTAAATTTTCCAACTCCCGTGGTATCTGACGGAAGTACTAATACCTTTATCTTTTCTTTCATAAGTTATATTATATTGAAAGAATGATAATCATTAAAATAGTTTTTATCAATAAAAAACCCCCACTAAATGGTGAGGGTTACAAAATATTTTATATTTTAACTATTTTACTTTTTTAATTTTGGTGACTTTACCTTCAAAAATGTGTGACCCAACTCTAAATGAAAAAACATCGTTAGTCTTAGAAACACTCTCAGTAATTAATCCGTTCTCGGATAACACTTCTCTAACCGCTTCTTGAATCATTGATTTTAAATCAGTTGTTGCGGGAATTTGACTTGGTTGTTGAGGTCGTTGTTGTGTCGATGGTGACTCATTACCTTTCCCTTTTAAATTCATTAATCTTGCCGCCTTTTCAGCCAATTCATTTGAAATTCCATTCCCCCCTGATAATGGATTGTCAGGTTGAGCAATTGGATGTTCCATCATTAATTGTTTAATAGAATCAGGTAATTTTGATTGTAAGATTCTATCTTGACTCGCCTGTTGAGGCATTTTGTGAATATTTTTACTCATCGCCTCTTCAGATAAATAAGGTGTGTTAACATTATCGGTTTGCATATGTCCCATAGTTAACGATTCATCCATATATTCAGACGGTAAGTTATAAGTCGCTTGTGGTGACTTAAATTCCTCAACCATTGGTGAAGAATTATTTACATTAACCGGTATTCCACCACGACCAATCTCATTATGTTTTGACATAATTTGTTTTGCGGTCATTAGTTTCATCATTAAATCATTTTCATTTGTCATATTTTAAAAATTAAACAAGTTCATTGTTATTATTATCAAATTTTACGTTAATAATAACTCTATTCATACTTTTATCACCATTTGGGTTATAACCTTGTTTTGGTTCATTAAACACTTCACCTGTCGGTTTAAATGATAATATTTTATCCAAACGGAATATCCTCCATCCCGGTAAAGGTTGTTCCCCTTTATAGTTAGTATGTGACGCACCTTCATAATCCCACGCCCTTAATATTGGGTTATCGGCTTTACTATAACCAAAACAAACGGGCTCGATTTCACGTAATCCACGTCCTCCAGGTTCATCACCGTCATAATAAACAATAACCTTTTGTCTTTTTTTAATTGCGTCAGTTATGGAATTAATTGATGCTACTTCTAAAATAAGACTTTTAAATGTATTGTAAAGTTTCATTACAGACTTGGAGTTGTATATGGTGAAGTTGGTTTATAAGCGTTAATAGTCATTTCCGCCTTTCTTTCAAGAATATCTTGGATAGCTCCCGCTCCTTCATTATAAACGTCCAAATCACCACCCGTACCTTTCCCTTGAGCGTCACCATTCGCAAGAGCATCAGGGTTTACTGTGGAATATTCATTTGCGGTTCTTTTAAAGTCGTTTTTAGGTAACAATTTTTTTCTTTCAGCTTCAGCAATTTGAGACAACGAGTTTGTTGGTTGCTCAAAATTTAATGGTTCGTTAGTTGGCATATTATATTATTTTTTTTATTAAGTCATTTATCCGTTTTAAACTTTCGGTAACGGCTGAGTCATATCTTTCAACATTTGAACTATGACTTTTACTTGGTCTATTTTGATTTATAATACTATTTTTTTCGTGAGTATCAATAAATTGATTATCCATAGCAACGGATTTAATTTTTTTTGATAAGTGGTTACCACCTCTCATTGAACCTAAAGTATCGTTAACCCAATTTTTCACATAATGACCACCATTTAAAATAAAAGGTAAATCATTGTCGTGTCCGTTAAAATCCTCAAACCAATTTTTCATACGTTTCAATTGCTGATAACTTATTTCCCTTTTGTCACGTAGGTCTTTATTTCTACGATACCCTTCAGTTGACTCGTCAGCACCAATCGCCGATTTATGACATTGGTCCAAATAACCAACAACATCTTCAGGAAGTGGAACTGTATGACCGTATAAATCTTTATTCATTCGTTTTCAAAATTTTAATTAATTGGTTAATACTAATACCTTCTTTATCTGCAATCTTTTTAATTGAACTCAAATTTTTTGCTAAAATTTTACTAATTGGGTTACCATTAGAAACAACATCAGAATTGTCCTTAGATTTTTTAGTCAAAATATCTTCAACCATTTTAATCATTCGTTTCTTTTGTTCTTCATCAATATTCCCTTTTTCAACCAAACGTTGTTTTAACACCGGGTCACCCTTTTTGTCTTTTCTAACTTTTTGTTTTGGTAATTTACCAAATTCTTGAGCTCTTTCCTCAGAATTTTCAACCCCCATATCTTCAAGTGTGTCAACAGTGCCGTCATAATCTTTAAATTCAGTCTCTTCAAACCCAAATGCGTCAGAATAATCAATTTCTGAAACCACATTACCTTTATTCTCAGTACCCTCACCATAATAAACACGATACCCACGAGTAATTGGGTTTCCGGCTTGTCTTGACATAGCAACCGTTTGGTCCATAGTTTTATGTGGGTGCATTGTTTGGTCTAAATTTGGAATACGTGAACTTAACATTGTTCCATCAGAATCAACCAACTCATCAAGTTCTTCCGATTTTTTCGGTTTAAGTAATTTTTTAATCTCATTTTTTGAGATTTTTTTCTTACTATTTAACACTTTCTGAATAATTGATTTCACATTTTTTGAATTCGATTTATCAAAATCTTGTCTTTCATCAGTTTTACGTGATTCAACCAAAGTTTCACTTACCGAGTAGTATAATGATATTTTATCACCCCTATCCCTTAAATAGAAGTAACAATTATTACCGAAATATTCTGTATTATACGAAATCATCTTCTTTTTTATTAATAAATACTTCGCTTTAAAGTATTTATCTTAAAAAAGATGTCAGGTCAAAATATTAATCAATACGGTAAGCCAAATTGGGGGATTAAATTAAATTTAGATTCCCAAGATATGTCTTTGTCTAACGACGAAAAAGATTATAACGAGGAAGTTGTTTTTTCCCCTTATTTAATTGCCCAAACATACGGTAATAGATTACCTTTTTCATTAGATATTAATAACACACTATCAGTTCAAAACCAATCATTAACCTATAAAAACTATAACAACACTAACGTATTAATATCGTTAAATTATTACAATAAAGATAACGACGATTTATCGTGTTATTCCGGAATAACATCGTGTGATATCGGACTAACAGGTGTTGATAATGGGTTAGTTACCGATATGACGGGACAAACAATTACCTTCACTAATGGTCTGTTTGATAATAATTTTAAGTTTAATCGTTTATACTTTGATAGAAGATTAAAATTATTTCAAGTTACGGGTAATACCGAATCTCCAAACGTTAGATTTTCAGGATTTAATAAAACAACGTTATATGAGGTGGTTAGTAAAACTAGTCCATATGAAGGTAGATACCACGAATTATATGGTGGTTTTTATCAAGGTTTTTATAAATTGTTTGGATATGACTACAATATTTTTCCTGAAAGGATGAATAAAGGTTGGTCGGTTGAAATGTTACTAAAACCTCGGTTAATTAACGAATACTTTCCTTCCTCTGGAGAAACAACCTTAAATGAAATCTACCCTGACAATAAAAACACATTTTTCTATCTTGGGGCTAGAGCCGAAAATAAGTTTTACCATCACGCAGATGGTTCCCCAACATCATTGACGGGATATACAAGAATAACAACTCCGTTAACTAACTTAGAGACTTGCGCTTGTTGTAATACGGGTGTAACTAATAGTCGTTGTATTTATGTTTATCCACCAAGGTCTTTAAATGGTATTCACGATTCTCACGTTAATTACGGTTGTGATGTTTGTGGTTGTAGTACTTGCAATACCATAAATGAAGAAACTTGTACAACAGGTTGTACTACTTGTGGTTGCGTACCAAAAACATACGACACTTGTGGTTGGGAATGTAAACAACACGCTTGTGGAACAGGTTATACCTCATCAGTTGAGAACACTTGTGAATCTGACCCATTATTTGACTCAATGTCAAACGCAATATCGTTTAAATTATCAGGTGACCCAAAAAATCCGGCAATTTGTGTGAGAATATTACGTATTACCGGCGATTGCGTAACAACAGGAACTTGTAGTACCACCGGAATTACTTACACAACAGGTTATACACTTGACAACTATTGTACGGGTCCAATATATCCAAGATGTCAACAAGAAAACCCTGCGTGGCTTGACGAAGAACATTGGTTCCAATTAAATGCGGTTTGGGAACGTTATACTTGGTTTGATTTTTGTGATTTATATTATAAAGGTGGTTTAGGCGATATCACAGAAAAATCATATTTAAATTCATTATCGAATAATTCAATCTCGTTGGTCACCGCAGAATATACACATTCGGGTGCGACACCGGCCGAACAAATTGAATTAGTTAAATTAAATGAAAAATGGTTAATTGAAAAGTCATATCGAAAAGGTCGTTTAAGATTATATTTAAATGGAAAACTTTTCCACACAATTCAAGATATTGAGGAAATAATACCTAGAGGTTTAGATACTGACAAAGAAAAACAAGTGGGTGTCCCATTTAATATTTCTTGGGGTGGAGGTACTCAAGGGTTAAGAGAAAACCTAATTTTCTCATCTACCACATTACCTAATGGCCCGTATATTCAAGACCCTGAGTGTTTTTCCGATATTGATTTAAGTGAAACAACTTTTAGTGGTTTATCAACTAATATTCTACTTAACAAATATTTTGCGGGCACGTTTGAAGGTGCGGTTTCACAATTTAGAATGTATGTTTCACCATTGTCAGCACCTGAAGTTAAACACAATTTTAAGTTATTGAAAAATACTTTTAGAATGTTTAACCCCGATTGCCCTGACTGCTCAACCGATGTTTGTTTAGTTGATGATTTTACTTATGAGGTTATTAATAATCTTGAAATACAAGAACCATCAGAATTTAAAGCCGACTCTAAATTATTAGGTCGTCTACATATTCCTGACAATCGAGATAAAAATTATCTAATAAAAGATAATTATGACTTTTTGTTAAGTATTTCTAAAGCACCAAAAGTCATAGTTAAAAAACCATTACCAAGTAAATCAAGACAAGTTATTTCACCAACACCTAGCACATCAAGACGTTCAATACCATTGTTAACCAAAACGCCAACACCTACCCCTACTCCAACCGTTACACCACAAATTACCTCCAAATATTGGGATGATAATGGATGGTGGGGAAATCAAGGTTCAACTCCACAATGTGTTGGTTATGCTTGGTCTCATTGGGTTGAAGATGGTCCTACAGAACACGGAGGAACTCCTCCAATTGTTTCACCACAAACAATATATACTGAGGCCCAAAAAATTGATGAATGGCCAGGTGAAAACTACGCCGGAACATCAGTTAGAGCGGGCGCAAAATATTTAAAAAACACAAATAAAATAAACTCATATTATTGGGCTTACGACATCAACACTTTAATAAATTCGGTATTTAATTTAGGTCCCGTTGTTGTTGGTACTTATTGGTATTCAGGTATGTTTTACCCAAATTCAAATGGTATAATAAGAATTTCAGGTGGGATTGCCGGAGGTCACGCGTATGTAATTAATGGTGTTGATAAAAAAAATCAATTATTTAGAATTAAAAATAGTTGGGGGAAAAATTGGGGTAAACAAGGACACGCTTATATCTCATTTGGTGATATGTCACGATTAATATCAATGAACGGTGAAATTTGTTTGGCCGTTGAAAACAACTTTTAAGAATTATGAGTCAGTCAATTATAATATCAAGTATTAATTATGACGGGGAACAAGCACTTATCTTGTTCAAACCCGATAATAGTAATGACACAATCAATTTAACTACCGTTACATTACCATACACTTTTGAACCATCAACATTAACCCCACCTCGTGAAATTTACGGGACTTACACAATTTTAGTTGTTAATACGGATTGTCCTAATTTAATGAATGTCGTTAGACCAACGCCAACCGTAACACCGACAAACACAGTTACCCCAACACGAACTAAAACACCTACCCCAACGGTTACTCCAACAATAACATCAAACCCTTGTTTAGTTAGTCCAACCCCTACGGCATCGTTTACTCCGACACCAACATTAACACCGACTCGTACTCCAACATTAACCCCAAGTACCACACCATCAAATTGTTTAACCCAAATGTCCAATTGGTGGAATATACATTCTTATCTATCATACTCCGGATTGACTAATGAGTATTTGTATAATTTTATTCCAGCAACAAATCGTATTCAAAATGGAGGGTTTAATATGTTCAATAATGGTAATTACATATTCATCAATAACCCAACACCAAAAACATATGGTGTTATAGGGACTAATTATTTTGTAACAAAACCAAATGTTTGGCCTCAATTAACTATGGTCAAATTTGGTACTACCGCAAGTTCAATTGGTATTGGTTCATTCGGAACACCGGGGGTTGGTACAAGAACGGCGATTTTAGATAATGGAACTTATTCTTGTGGTAACATAAATGGAAATTGGTATAGTTATTCTAATTACACAACAGGAACTCCTAGTATCATATACGTTTGGTTTACAGTTAAAAACACTCAATGGGGTTCTGACATATTAAATGTTAACGATTCTAGAAGTGTTGCGGACCCAACAAGTATGTTCAATTCCATAACATTTACCGCACATAGCATTTTTATCGGAATGACATTATTATCTAAACGTAACGGGGTAACCGAAACATTTACTAACCAAGAAATTACCAATTTTTTACAGTCATCAATATGTGGTTTATTCAATGAGACTCCTTGTGCATCATTTTAAGAATTAATTCTTTGTTTAATTTTTAAAATTATGGATTAGTTTTTATAGATGTACTAAAAAATAATGAATGTAAATGGTATTTATCATTAAATAATGAGTGTAGTAAAAATAACAAGTTTATCGGGTCATTCTCCTTTCGATATTGCAATATGTGATAGAACTAAAACATATTGCCAAACCGTTATTACGGGTGTTACATCTGTACCCCCAACACTTATACTAACAGTACCTGAATTTGGAGGACCTGCGTTATATGGCGATGTTTTGGTTGTCGTTACCGATGCGAATAATTGTGAAGAATTACAATTCTTGCCCTGTCTAATTACCCCAACACCAACAGAAACACCAACTTCGACACCAACACCAACCATAACCCCTAGTGTTTGTACTTGTTTATCAATTATTAACCCAACTTTAAATAGTCTTAACTACAAAGTCAAATTATGTGATGGGACTGAAGTTTCAAGTATAATACCGGGAAAAACAACACTCTATTTTTGTGGTAATAATCCCTACATTGACGAGGGGGGTTATTATATTAAATCAAACATTAGTTGTAATGATAATATTTGTCCTGACCCAACACCAACTCCAACACCAACACCAACCGTAACCCAAACATTACCACCAATCGTTGGAAATTTCCGAAGTTGTTGTGACACCGGTTTTGAATTTAAATTATCAAGTATTCCGTCATCATTCTCACCACTATCAGGAACTTATTTCATATCGTGCGTGGGGTTTGTTGGTTGTGCGACTTATATTTCAGCAACAACAAGTAATAACACATTCATTTACCAAAATATGGGGTATATGAACAATTGTTCAAATTGTTACATTCAAAACCCAATATATCAATGCCCAACACCAACACCTACACCTACAAATACCGCAACACAGACCCCTACAAATACGGTAACCCCAACTGTAACCCCAACTGTAACTAAAACTCCAACACAAACACCAACACCTACTGAAACATCAACTCAAACGCCAACACAAACACCAACAAATACGTTAACACAAACTCCGACTGTAACGTCCACTAAAACACCAACTCAAACTCCGACAAACACTTTAACACAAACTCCTACCAATACACAAACTCCTACGAACACACCGACCAATACTAATACCTCAACACAAACAAATACGCCAACTAACACACAAACGCCTACTAATACGCCAACAACCACATTAACATTAACAAACACCCCAACAAACACTGTCACACCTACAAACACCCCAACAAACACTGTCACACCTACAAATACCCCGACAAACACCTCAACTCAAACACCTACGAATACTGAGACACCAACACAAACGTCAACCAACACTCAAACCCAAACACCAACTAATACGATAACCTCAACAAATACATCAACACCAACAAATACCTCGACACAGACTCCGACAAACACCTCAACTCAAACACCAACGAATACTCAAACACCAACAAACACGTCGACGCCAACCCCAACAAATACGTCAACACAAACCCCAACAAATACGTCAACACCTGAACCGTTAATTTGTTTTAATGTTAATGAATTTATTGTTGGATTGTACAATAAAAACATAACATCAACAGGTTCATATAACAGTAAATTATACTACACATTAACCGATACTAATAATATAACTATTGGTTATGTTTGGTGGGATACGACAAATACTCAATGGGTATTTAGTACAACATTGGGTGGGGGGACAACTTACAGTACTTTATCGTTGAATTCAACATACCCAATCGGGGACATTTCAAATGTTTGGGTAAATAATGGTAATTACTCAATTATTTCAAGAAATGTCGATAATTTCGCATTCTACACATACGATTCGGTAAATAACGTATTTTACGGTTCTTCTTCGGCAAGCGCCTTTGTTACCATTTCAATTTATGATGGTAGTTCTCATCTATTACTTGGTAGTTTCCCGACTCAAGTTTATCAGGTTAGAGGTTTGACTTACGTACCAACAACAAATAAATTGTACGTCTCATCCCCAAATGGTGCCACTCAATTAGGAGCGACTCAATTATATGTGTTTGATTGTTCTAGCAAATTATTGATACAATCTTACAATTTTAATTCCGATTTAGGGTTTAATGTGTCTTCACCTCGTCACGGTTTATATGTTAGTTCGACTAATAAAATATACTTCCCTTATGGTCAATCCGGTATTGGTGGTATAAATACCAATTCAGGATATTTACAAATTGATTGTAATACTAATTCACACACCTACATACCAACTAACACAGGGTGGGCACAAATAATGGCTTACGATACTTTAAGAGATAGAATTTGGTTACCCGCAAACCATAGTAACTTCTCAAATAATAAATTCTCGGTTTACGACACTATCACAAACACAGTGATTTATCAATCACCGGTAGGTGGGGTGTTAAGTGGGTTTGTATACACATCAATTGAAAATGCTTACGATTCAGTTAATGATTGTGTTTATTTATTCGAAGAGTTTAGTGGTGATATTTTTAAAGTTGACGCTCCAACATATACTTACTTATCAACTTTGAATGTTGGTGGTCCAATTAGTAACGACAGAATGTTACTGAATACTAACACCAATGAAATTTACGTAAGTAATGGTTCTCAGTTTAGGATTTATAATTCATTAAACTTCTCACTTAAAGTTGGTATTAATACCACATCATATTACACATATATATTCAAACCTGATAATTCAATTTATTTAGGTGATTCAACAGGTTTATACCAAATTGAAACCTATAATATTAACACATCAAACTCTGGTGTTTGTCCAACACCTACCCCAACTCAAACTCCAACTACAACAAAAACTCAAACTCCAACTGTTACTAAGACCGTAACACCAACTAAAACATCCACTAATACACCAACCGTAACACCAACTCAAACTAACACTCAAACACCGACTAACACCATAACCCCAACTAACACCATAACAAACACACGAACTAACACTCAAACACCAACTAGTACAGTTACTGAGACTCCAACAAACACACCAACAAATACTGTAACACCAACGAATACTCAAACGAATACCCAAACACAAACACCAACAAACACCATAACAAATACTCAAACAAATACTCAAACACCGACTAACACTCAAACACCAACTAAAACATCAACACCAACTAAAACATCAACACCAACTAACACTCAAACTCCAACTAACACTCAAACGCCAACAAATACTCAAACACCAACAAAAACTCAAACGCCAACAAAAACTCAAACGCCAACAAATACTCAAACACCCACAAACACAAGAACACAAACACCCACAAACACGCCAACTAACACCAACACCTCAACAAACACACCGACTAACACTCCAACAAAGACAGTAACAAATACCGTAACAAACACACCAACCACTCCTTATCTAAAATTCATAATTAATAGTTGTTGTGATGGGTCAACTGAAGTTATGTCATTACCTTCAATATATTCCCCATCAATTATACCATTTAATACTTACGTTATTGCCGATACATTAGGTCAATGTTACACAATTAGTGATGTAACAACTTCACTTGTTACTAAAATATGGGATGGTAATACTAATAATGTTTGGGTTGAAAATGGGTCAAACACCGGATGTCCTAATTGTTTTAATGTTTATCCTTGTCCAACCCCAACACCTACCGTAACACCAACAAACACTAAAACCCCAACACAAACAAGAACTCAAACTCCAACGCAAACAAGAACTCAAACACAAACACCAACAAATACACCAACTAACACTGTTACTAATACCCCAACAAAAACATCAACAAACACTCCAACAAATACCCTGACAAACACCCCAACAAAAACATCAACAAACACTCCAACGAATACCCCAACACAAACTTCGACTCAAACATCAACCAGTACCCCAACAAACACTCCAACAAATACTGTAACACCAACGAATACGTCAACAAACACCCCAACACAAACACCCACTAACACAATAACAAATACACCAACAAACACTCAAACGCCGACTAACACTCAAACACCAACAAACACATTAACACAAACATCAACAAATACCCCAACAAATACCCCAACCAACACTGTTACTCAAACACCAACCAACACCCAAACACCAACAAAAACACCAACTAATACAATTACCTCAACACCAACAAGAAGTCCAGGTTCAACACCCGATTCCACGCCAACACAAACCCCAACAAATACTCAAACCCCAACAAATACCCCGACTAAAACTAGTACACCAACACAAACATTGACTCCAACAAATACACAAACCCCAACAAGAACACAAACTCCGACAAACACCGTTACAAACACACAAACTCCGGCTAATACCTTAACACAAACCCCAACAAATACTTCAACTCAAACACCAACACAAACTAACACACAAACCCCGACAAATACACAAACGCCGACTAAAACAGTTACACCTACAAATACTCAAACGCCTACAAATACACCTACAAACACACAAACTCCGACTAACACACAAACTCCGACTAACACACAAACACCTACAAACACACTGACACCTTCAAATACAGTTACTCCAACAAACACACTAACAAACACACAAACACAAACAAGAACACAAACCCCTACAAATACTCCGACAAATACTCAAACACCGACAAATACTCAAACACCAACAAATACTCAAACACCAACAAATACCCCAACAAGAACATCCACTCAAACATCTACTCAAACACCAACAAATACACCAACTAACACTGTAACCCCAACAAGAACACAAACACCGACAAACACTTTAACTCAAACACCAACAAATACGCCAACAAATACCGTAACGTCAACACAAACGTCAACACCGACAAACACACTAACAAAAACACCCACACAAACGCCAACAAATACTGTTACTTCAACACAAACACCGACACAAACACCGACCAATACTATAACTTCAACACAAACAAGTACTCAAACTCCAACGAACACTTCAACTAATACCCCAACACAAACAAACACTCAAACAAGAACCCAAACCCCTACAAACACTCCGACAAATACCCCAACAAATACGTCAACCCAAACTCCAACAAATACTGTCACATCAACTAACACACCAACAAACACAAGAACACAAACACCAACTAACACAAGAACACAAACACCAACAAATACCTCAACTAAAACTAGTACACCGACACAAACCCCAACAAATACTCCAACACAAACAACAACACCAACACCAACCCAAACCCCAACAACAACACAACCTCCAAGTATTTGTTTTAATGTATACAGTGCCGGTGGTTTAATTGTTTGGAATGATAACCAATCACCTTCAGGTTATTTAAACGGTCGTCCTTATTATATCGTATTAAACACTAACTCGTCAGTTTACGGTTATGTTTGGTACGCATCGTCAATTGATGAATGGTGGTTCACAACTGAATTGAATGGTGGAACTGTTTATTCAACACTTGTTGGAACACAATACCCTGTTAACACTTTATCAAGTCCTTGGATTAATAACACAACGTCAAACGGTATTTACCAATCGTATGAAGGCCCTTGTATTACATTAACTCCAACACCAACACAAACCACAACCAACACTAATACACCAACACCGACTCAGACAAAAACTCCAACACAAACGAGAACTCAAACTCCAACACAAACCTCAACTAACACACCTACCAATACCGCAACTAATACCCCTACCAACACCTTAACCCCAACAAACACGTTAACTCAAACACCAACAAGAACATCAACAAATACTCCAACAAATACTCCAACAAATACTGTAACACAAACACCGACAAGAACTTCAACAAACACCCCAACTCCAACAAACACCCCAACTAACACTTTAACTCAAACCCCAACAAGAACATCAACAAATACCCCAACAAGGACATCAACAAATACCCCAACGAATACGGCAACAAACACACCAACAAACACACAAACACCAACAAATACCGTAACACAGACCCCGACTAAAACTAGCACCCCAACAAATACACCAACAAACACACCAACAAGAACTGTTACACCAACAAACACTCAAACGCCAACACAAACTAAAACCCCGACTAACACAAGAACACAAACTAAAACCCCGACTAACACCCCGACTAACACAAGAACACAAACACCTACAAACACAGTTACCAACACTCAAACACCAACATCA